>Ga0208900_1000426_pt1 | contig 26655 bp, 26 predicted proteins | sample AntAceMetag02UKK_FD_184763 | JGI IMG/M metagenome (GOLD analysis project Ga0208900, IMG submission 184763) | Saline lake microbial communities from Ace Lake, Antarctica - Antarctic Ace Lake Metagenome 02UKK (SPAdes) (version 2) | ecosystem: Environmental > Aquatic > Non-marine Saline and... | reverse complement strand
TCAACGATTTTATTTCGATGAATGAATTGCTTGACGGGTAGCGTTCTGAAACATGAATAGGATTTTTAGGGCTATTATTTTAATAAGAGGCACACACTAACTAAAAAAAACTCATGAACATTTGTGTATTAGTTTTGCCACAAATGTGTAGCGCTATGAATTTACTATTTGACATCCAACTATCGAAGGAAGATAATCTTCTCAAAAAATTTGATGAAACCGAGAATAGTAATCAGTTTACTGTTTCTACCGAGGAATGGAATATCCTAAAATCCGGTAACAAAAACCAATCTTTAATCGAAAGAATATCAAACTTGTTTGAACTTACAAAACAAGCGTACATCGAAATTTTTGATGCTGATGATAGGATTAAGCTAAGCCCAATTGCTTTGGGGTTTACTGTGAATAAACTCCAAAATATTTCCCTAATAAATTCATCACAAGATGCAAAAGGCTTAGCATTTCAAAAATTCCTTTCACATCACGAAAAAGATGGTAGGGGTCAGTTTTTTACACCTGAGCCTGTAATAGATTTTTGCGTGGAAATGATGCGTCCTACACCTGGTGAAGTGATAGTTGATCCAGCCTGTGGAAGTGGTGGTTTTTTGATGTCAGCTTTAAAATACCTTCAAAGGAACGATTCGGAAATGGATACCTCAAAAGTTGTTTCCAGTCACCTTTTTGGTTTGGATATTAATAAAAGTATTGCAAGAATTGCTAAGATGAAATTGCTCTTAGAATCTAATGGAAAAACAAATGTTCATTGTGCTAATTCATTGGAAGATTTAGACAGTTTAAAACTTACTATTTCACAAAAAGATGGATTTGATATTGTACTTACGAACCCTCCATTTGGTGCAAAAATTACAAATACTTCAACACTTTTAAAATTTGATTTAGGACACAAATGGTCGTTTTACGACAAAGAATACCATAAAACAAGGGTTGTATATCCAAATCAAAACGCTGAAATATTATTTATCGAAAGATGTATCCAGCTTTTAAAAGAAGGTGGCAGGATGGCAATTGTATTGCCAAATGGTAATTTTGAAAATCCTTCATTAGAATATTTACGGTTCTATATTAAATTAAAAACAAAGATATTAGCAAAAAAAATGAAAAAAGCTTTTGAACTAAGGCAAGAATCAAAAAATCAAATTGAGAGTATTCATTTAGAGTTGGTTTAGTAAAGCCATAGTAAAACAGGATATTTTTGAAATTTTCAATTTAATACAATAGCAGAAATAGCCACTGCTTTTTGTTTCCCCCGCAATACATGTTCACCCATCGGGTTGATTCCATACTTACCCTGAACATTCATTTTATCGAGTAAAGAATCGGAAACGAGGATGCTTTTTTCGAGTTGATTGCACAATGCCTCGATTCGCGCCGTGGTATTTAAAACATCGCCCAAAAATGCAATTTCTTTTTTTACATAACCCATTTCGCCGGTTACCACAACCCCACCATGAATTCCGGCCTTAAACTCAGGAACCAATCCATAACGTTTTATGTAATTAGCCCGCTTACTTTCTACTATTTTTTCGATCATAAAAAAACAATCCAGGGGCATCGATTTTCCTACAACTTTTTTCATTTTCCAGGTAATGATGGCTTCATCGCCAACATATTTATAAATCTCACCTTTGGTATCAGAAACGGCAATGGAAACATCATAAAAAAAATCATTAAGCATATTCAAAAATTCCCGGTGCCCCAACTTTTCGGCCACTGCCGTTGACCCCTTCACATCTAAAAACATGAAAATCCTTTCTTCTTCAAATGGCGTGTGATATTTCCCTGTAAATAGCTTAAACAAGAAGTGCTTGCCCAGTAGCATCTCGAACATCGAAAGGGAGTTAAAAACAAAACTCAGCGTTAGGCCAAAGGTGAGGCCATAAATCATGGCATCACTTAGCAAAATCTCTTTAAAATTTTTGAGCACACCAACCACCCTAAATTCGTTGATGATAATCAACGAAACAAAAACGGCAAGTGTAATTAAAAGCAAATGGGCTAAGGTACTTGTAATCAAAGCCAAAAAGAAATTCCTTTTCGACAATCGTGGTTTAACAATTGTCTCGAAACTTGAAATATACAAGTATGATTGGAGGCCTATCAAGAACCCAAGAATAAAATTAGCTAATGCAGGTTGAAAAATATAGTAGATGAAAACCCCCGACAAGAGCCCGGCCAAAAGCATTTGCGGGATTGAACCGAGCTGAATCTTTTTGATTGAAAAAGGCATAATTAATTGGCTAATATTTGTCTTTGAGGGTTTCTACGCCATCCCAATCTTCCGGGATTCCAAAATCGATGATGTTGCGGCAGCGTGCAATGTAAAGTTCAGCAGCGTGGTCTCTTGGATTACGATCCACCAATTTCCTGAAAAGCGCCAGGGCTTCATCAAATTGTTTGTTTTTATAAAGCTGGAGTCCTTTGCCAAAGTCTGCCTTGCTTTCAATTTTAAGTTGCTTTATTTTAATAGGTTCGCCATCGAGCACTTCAAAAATATAAACAGCTTCTTTTTTCCCTTTTACTTTAACAACATCCAAAAAACGATAGTTGTACCTGCCCGGATCTTCAATTTTAATCAGTGTATCCTGGGAAATAATTATTGAGGTGCCATACATTTTTGTCAATCCTTCGATGCGTGATGCCAGGTTAACAGCATCAGAAACTACAGTCCCATCCATTCGGCCATGGCCACCAACAACGCCAAGCATTAAATTCCCGGTATGCAGGCCAATGCCGCTATCAATGGCATTTTTGCCTTCCATTTTCCGTTTCACATTAAAATCGGCCAAGGCTACCCGCATTTCGATGGCAGCATCAATAGCATTTTCAACATTTCCCATAAAAAGCGCCATGATTGAATCGCCGATGTATTTATCGATAAACCCATGATTCCTTGCTATCAGGGGTTCCATCACACTCAAATATTCATTTAAAAAATCGAAGGTTTCTTTTGGAGTCAATTCTTCTGAAAGCGATGTAAAATCGCGGATATCGGTAAACAAAACAGACATTTCCTTCTGCACCTGGTCGCCCAGTTGAATTTCAGTAATATCGCCCTTATTCAAAATGTCGAGAAATTGTTTGGGGACAAAGCGATAATAGGCTTTATTCATTTTTTCGATTTTACTGATATATTGCTCAATTTGCCCGGTCATTTCGTTGAAGCGTTCGGCAAGTTCACCAATCTCATCGTTGCTGCGCACCACGGTATAGTTTACACTTCTACCCTCACCGGTTTTTTGCATGTTATAAATCAACTCTTTAACCGGGTAAACAATATCGATGGTAGTCCATTTTACAAATAACAAGATGTAAATTAACGAGGCAATGATTCCCGAGCCAATCCCCACTATCATTATCAATCCATCCATAACATTTACAAAAAACATCTGGCCAATATTATCAATGGCATTTTCACTACCTATCACTTGCTGCATCATGGAAGCATATCTACCAAAAAGAATTTGAACCTGGTCATTCTCTAAACTGGTTAAGCCCAAATCATTTATGCGTGTAAAGCTCATGATAAGGTAAACAATAACTATAGATAAGGGCAATAGCGTAGTCATTGCGCTTGAAATCCAAAATCGGTTTTTTATGCGCCCCATTTTCGACTTGAAGATTCTTTTCCTCAATTCCTCCTTCGAGAATAAGAATTCGAGGTACTTGATATGAACACGATGTTTTTGCCAATAAAAAACAAACAAGACCGTGAGCAGTGAGGCAAACATTGAGATGAAGAAGAAGCGGTTGAAAAGTGGTGTTGGTGCTTCGGAATAATGTGGGTTTTGAACCATTAAATTGAGCATAAAAATCAGCGAAGCTACGAAGGCCAAAGCAAGGATTCCGGCATTTATCCATGGCGATTTCAAAATAAAACGCTTACAAAAGGCAAACAATTTTTCTGAAATTTTCCTGCCCTTCCGTTTTCGTCTCAGGTATCTTTTAAAGGGGTAATTAAAAATAAATCCAAGTATAAAACCCAGGGGAAGTGTTATGGTCATTAAAAATGAAAACGACTGCGACAGCATATCATTTTGAGGGTCCTGATACTCAGATGTTTTCTCCTCAATCATTCCTTCAATTGCCGATGGTTTATCAATAGTAGCACTCACGTTAAGCTCACTATTTGGCAATTTGAACGAGGCAATAGTGTCTTTGTTTTCCCCGGCAGTATTCAAATTAGTAAGTCCATTTTTTTCTATCAAATCAGGAATGGATTGAATAAACAGAAATCCTGCAAAAGGTGCTACAAGCATGAAATACATCAATGCTGACACAAAATAAATACGGAAACTGTAGAATTTCGGAAACTTACGATACCTAATCATTTCGTCCTGGATAAATTTAAATTTTACTATGCTTCCTTTCCTGAATTGATCAGGCAGCTTTTGATTTTGAAAATAAGTTCATCGCCACGGATGGGTTTAGCAATGTAATCATCGCAGCCAACATCAAGGCATTTTTGCTTTTCGCCGGAAAACACAAACGCAGTTTGGGCAATAACTGTTATGTCGCTCCTGTTTTTTTTTATCTCTTTTGTAGCATCATAACCACTAATTCCTGGTAAATGCAAATCCATCAGTACAAGGTCTATTTCCATATTATTTGCACATATACTAATGGCCTCCCCACCTGTTTTAGCATGAAGAATTTTGGCTTTTGTTTTTTCAAGCGCCCTTTCCAGGTAATAAAAATTCTGCACTACATCTTCAACAATCAGTATAGTGCGGTAGTTCCAGTTTACTTTAATGTTTAGTGGGTCGAATACAAGTTTCATATTAATTGATTCTATAGGTCTAAGGTGAAATTCATTTATCTGTGAACAAAAATAGATTTTTATTTAACAATTCCGGAATAAAATCCCAATGAACATTTTGTAGAAAAGGTATGTTTGTAGAAAAAAAACTGATTAAAGAATGAAAAGTAACATCCAGGATCCTTGCATTTCGGTTTGTCAATATGATGAAAATGAAATTTGTTTAGGTTGCAGAAGAACAAAAACCGAAGCCAAAACATGGTGGAAAATGAAAGATGAGGAAAAAATCAAGGTTTTAAAAGATCTTGAAAAACGCGACAAAGAATCGTCGAATGATTATAACCATTACGCTTAATTTACTATTCCTGCAATAGCCTTTCTATCACCCGCGGAAAATGTACATACTCCAATTCATGAATTTTATTAGCCAGAATTTCAGCCGTATCATTTTCGCATATCTTGCATTTAGCCTGACAAATAATTTCCCCATGATCGTACAATTCATCCACCAAATGTATTGTTATGCCGCTTTCAGTTTCACCGGCAGCTATCACGGCCTCATGAACTTTCATACCATACATATTTTTCCCTCCATATTTTGGCAGCAAGGCAGGATGAATATTTACAATCTTTTTTGAAAAAGCCGCAATAAATGCTGGAGGTATCAGCCATAAAAATCCCGCCAACACAACAAGATCAATCTTTTTTTCTTTAAGAAAACTAACAATACCGGTTTTACTTTTCAACTCCTCACGATTAAAAACTATTGCAGGGATATTTAGTTTTTTCGCCCTTTCCAAAACATAGGCATTTTGCTTATTACTCAGTATTAATTCGATTTTTATAGTAGGATGGTTTGCAAAGTATTCTGCAATTCTTTGCGCGTTAGTACCGCTACCAGAAGCAAAAATGGCTATTTTTTTCATTTATCCCGAATTCGTTTTTTTCGTTTCAAAGAAAGCTAATTTGTGAAAGCCTCCCAATTTAAATATCAAAAAATGACAAAAGACTAAAATTGAAAGGTTAAGAGTTTTTGTATTATAAAATTATAAATAGTTGTTAATCTTTAGTTTAATAATTAACTTTTATGTGTTTTAAAAAAAAACCTTTGGTAGTTTTTTAGAAAAGTATTTCCTTTGCGCCCTGTTTAACTAAAAATTTTTAATTATGTCTGATATTGCAACAAGAGTAAAGTCGATTATCGTTGATAAACTTGGTGTAGATGAAAACGAAGTAACACCAGAAGCAAGTTTCACAAACGACTTAGGCGCTGATTCGCTTGATACAGTCGAGTTGATTATGGAATTCGAAAAAGAATTCAACATTGCTATTCCTGATGACCAGGCTGAAAAGATTGGCACAGTTGGCGACGCAATAAAATATATCGAAGATAACACAAAATAATACCACCTTCCTCTATGAAGCTTAAACGAGTAGTTATTACAGGATTAGGTGCTCTTACACCCATAGGCAATACTGTTGAAGAATTATGGAACAGTTTGTTAAGCGGAGTTAGTGGTGCAGCCGGTATTACCCGTTTTGATGCCTCAAATTACAAAACCCAATTTGCCTGCGAGATAAAGAACTACGATGCATTAAAGTATTTTGATCGCAAAGAAGTTAGGAAACTTGATCCTTATGCACAGTATGGTATGATTGCCGCAGATGAGGCAGTTCAAGACGCATCGCTGTTATCGGATTCAATTGATAGAAACAGGGTTGGAGTAATTTTTGCAACAGGAATTGGTGGCTTCACAACCTTTTTAAACGATGCCGCTGAATTTGGTAAAAGCAATGGCACAGCAAGGTTTAGTCCGTTTTTTATCCCAAAGATAATTGGAGATATTGCTGCCGGACATATATCCATTAAATATGGATTCAGGGGGCCTAACTATGCCACTACCTCAGCATGTGCTTCGGCAGGTCACGCCATTATCGATGCTTTCAACTACATCAGGTTAGGTAAATCCGATGCAATTATTGCAGGTGGAGCAGAAGCCGGTATTAACCCTGCCGGTATTGGTGGGTTTAATTCGATGCATGCCATTTCTACCCGCAACGACGATCCGAAAACAGCATCCCGCCCTTTCGATAAAGACAGGGATGGGTTTGTTCTCGGAGAAGGTGGCGGTGCCATTGTTGTTGAAGAATATGAGCACGCGATAAAGCGTGGAGCAAAAATCTATGCCGAAATCGTTGGCGGTGGAAGCACTGCTGATGCATACCATATCACTTCACCACATCCCGAAGGATTAGGAGCCATGCTTGCCATGAAACAAGCCATCGGGGAAGCCGGTGAAAGGTATGATGCTGTTGACCATATCAACACCCACGGAACATCAACACCGGTAGGTGATATCGCAGAGCCAAAGGCTATTGTAGAATTATTTGGAGAACATGCTTACAAGATTAATCTAAACTCTACCAAATCAATGCACGGGCATTTACTGGGTGCTGCAGCCGCTGTTGAAATTATCGCGACTGTTTTAACCTTGAAAAATGATATTATCCCTCCAACAATCAATCATTTTACCGATGACCCGGATATTGACAATGCACTGAATTTTACCTACGGTAAAGCTGTAAAACGCACTGTTAATTTTGCCTTGTCAAACTCTTTTGGCTTTGGTGGACATAACACTTGTATAGCAGTTAAAAAGTTTAATTAATACTTATTCAAACTATTTTGAATGTAATTAAACGAATAAGAGCCTACTTATCATCAGATAAAGATTTTATTTTTTCAATCAGGAACATTTTCGGGTTTTGCCCCGAAAATGTTTTTTTGTATAAACTGGCTTTTTTACATCGGTCGGTTGCTATTGAAAATAACGGGCATAAACTTTCGAACGAAAGGCTTGAATACCTTGGTGATGCCGTTCTTAGTTCGATTGTTGCCGATTATCTTTTTAAAAAATTCCCCTACAAAGACGAAGGTTTCCTTACCGAAATGCGCTCAAAGCTTGTGAGCAGAGAGCAGCTAAACAAACTCTCGCGCAAACTCGGCCTCGACCAGTTTATCCAATCAAATCAGGATTCAAAAAACTTTTTCCGCTCGATGGATGGCGATGCCTTTGAAGCTTTTATTGGTGCCATTTATATCGATCGGGGATACAATTTCACCAAAAAAATTGTCGTAAACCGGATAATTAACGTTCACTTCGACATTGAAGAACTTGTAAATACCGAGGTTAATTTTAAGAGTAAACTTATCGAATGGTCGCAAAAAGAACGTAAAGAAGTTAATTTTAATGTTGTAACCGAAATAGGCACAGGTACCAGCAAGCAGTATATTGTTGAAATAAAAGTTGGTAATGATATCTGTGCTACCGGCCAAAACTATTCCATTAAAGGTGCCGAAAAAATTGCCGCCGAAAAAGCTTATTCTGCTTTACACCTTAAAGAATACGTTTATTAATCGAATCAAAAAAAATATCTGCCTAAATCCTTTTCCTAATTTCCCCGGTTTCCTTTTCGAAACCCGGTTTTCCCAAAAGAGCAAACATGTTTTTCTTATAAGCTTCAACTCCAGGTTGGTCAAAGGGGTTAACTCCCAAAACATACCCGCTTAAAGCACAAGCAAATTCATAAAAATAAATTAGCTGACCCAAATAATATTCGTTAAGCTCGGGAATCGAAATCCTGATGTTTGGAACTCCTCCATCGATGTGTGCAAGTGCAGTTCCCTTTTCGGCCATCTGGTTAACAAAATGTATGTTTTTCCCTGAAATATAATTCAACGAATCAAGGTTGGATTCATCATTCGGTATCAGAACTTTCTTGTTGGATTTTTCCACTGAAAGAACAGTTTCAAAAAGTTTTCTTTCGCCTTCCTGAATGTATTGCCCCATGGAATGTAAATCGGTTGTGTTGACTACTCCGGCCGGAAAAATACCTTTACCCTCTTTCCCTTCGCTTTCGCCGTAGAGCTGCTTCCACCACTCGGTGAAATAGTAAAGATTGGGCAGGTAGTTTACCATGATCTCTACAAATTTATCTTTTCCCAAAAGTGCGTTCCGTGCTGCGACATACAAGGCTGCCGGGTTTTCGGAAATAGAAGAAGTACTCATAAGTTGCTTACGCATGTCGGCTGAACCTTCAACAAGTTTGGCTATGTTGAAACCGGCAACAGCAATCGGGAATAATCCTACTGGTGTAAGCACTGAATACCGGCCACCAACATCGTCGGGTACAACAAATGTGGTATAACCTTCACTGTTGCTGAGTTGCTTTAGCGCGCCCCTGGATTTATCTGTTGTGGCTACAATGCGTTTGGCTGCCTCTTTTTTTCCATACTTCGATTCTAAATGGTTTTTAAGAATCCTGAATGTAACTGCCGGCTCTGTAGTGGTTCCTGATTTTGAAATGACATTAATCGCGTAACTCTTACCATCCAAAACCTCTATTAAATCTGCCAAATACTCTTCTGACAGGTTTTGACCGGCATAAAGTATAATCGGTTTTTTTTGTTTATCGGCAGGCAGCATAAAATCAAAGCTATGCTTTAAGGCTTCAATCACTGCCCTTGCACCAAGGTAGGAGCCCCCAATCCCAATCACAACAAGCACCTCAACTTTTCCACGTAAAGTATCAGCCTTCTCATCAATCTCCATCAACCCGGTTTTTGTAATTTCTGCAGGAAGATCTACCCAACCTAAAAACTCATTCCCTTTACCGGTTTTAGTAAGCAATGATTTATAGCTTTCTTCAATTTTTTGTTGAAAAGCAAAAACTTCCTTTTCAGAAACAAAATCAAAAATATTACTGATGTCAACTTTCATTTTATTCATACCTTATCTCAATTTAATTTGAAAACAAAGATATTGAAAATTAAGAGGTCGATAGCCAAAAAAACTCAAAAAAATAAAGTGCAGATTTAAAATATTTGTACCACATTAATGAGAAAAAGTGCAGCCGGGGAGACTGCACTTCAAAACCAAAAACCAAAATTTATGAATCAGAAATGTTTAGCACAAAATATAAATCATCAAAAAAATATAGTATGATAAATTGAGATTTATATTTACCTACAAAAGTAACATGGTGGATACCCTTTGTCAAGTTAAAGGACATTAACAAACGTTAAATTAAGTTAACCCTTGAAATTGAGGCACTTTCAACGATACATTTGTGTTTTTAAAAAGTACTTAAATGCCCAATTTAGAAGGTATTTAATTTTTTATCTGGGATATCAATGAACAAAAGCCTCATTAATTTAATCATAATAGTCGTTTCATTTGTTCTCCTCAGTTTAACTGCGGTACAACTTTATTGGGTAAGAAATGCAATCAGCATTGAGCAAACAAACTTTGAGAATAAAGTAAATACAGCCGTTTATGAAGTAATTGACCAGTTGGAAAGGATGAAAACTTTTTCAACAATTAATCAAAACATAAACTCACACCAACAACTAAATAGCTTCCTCATTTCGATCGATTCCATTAATCAGGAGATTTTTAAGACGATTACCGACATGGATAATACTGAAGACATGAAAATGATGATCAAAAAAACCATGCTGGCACAAGAAGCCATTAACGAGATGATGAATCAGAATCAAACTTTTGATATCGAAAGATACCTAAGCCCCAAAACTTTAGATTCGTTGTTACATAAAGAAATTAAAGCGCAAGGGATAAATACCCCGTTTGAATATGGCGTAATATCATCTTCTAACATGAAAATGATAATTAATAAATCAGAAAAATACACATCCAAATTAGAGAAAGAAGGATATGTCTTCACGCTTTATCCTTATGAATTTATCGAAAACCCATACTTTTTAACAATATTTTTCCCTTATGAAATCAGGTATTTATTTAAACAAATGGCATCAATCATTTTTATCTCGCTTATCCTGATAGTGATTACTATAATGCTGTTTATTTACATAATTAAAGTTATTGTCTGGCAAAAAAGATTATCTGAAATGAAAAGTGATTTCATTAATAATATGACCCATGAAATAAAAACCCCAATTTCAACAATATCATTGGCCTGCGAAGCTTTAAGAGATACTGAAATAAAAAAAAACCAAATACTTTCAGATAATTACCTTAAAGTAATCAACGATGAAAACAACCGGTTAAGCGGAATTGCTGAAAAGATACTCCAGGCTGCAGCCATCGAAAAAGACAACTTTAAACTTAAACGTGAAAAAGTGTGTTTACACGATCTAATCGATGAAATAATAAACAATGTTACCATTCAGGTAGAAGTAAAAGATGGTAAGATTAACAAAGATTTCCGGGCAACAAAAGCATCTATTCAATGTGATAAAATACACTTGACCAGTGTTATATATAATTTAATTGATAATGCCAATAAATACTCACCACGAAAGCCTGAAATAAAAATTGTTACAGAAAATTTTGCAGAAGGAATTAAAGTATGTGTTTCGGACAATGGCGTTGGAATTAGCAGTGAAAACCAAAAAAAGATATTTGATAAACTATATCGCGTGCCTACCGGGAATATTCATGATGTTAAAGGTTTCGGGCTAGGGCTGAGTTATGCGCAAACAATTGTTGAACTGCATGGCGGTAAAATTACCGTTGACAGTGAAATAAAAAAAGGATCAACGTTTTGTATTTATCTTCCTGCGAACGGCAAACCAAAACAAAAAAACACTTAGCTTTGAATGTTTGCCCAAATTTATTCTATCTCAATTAAAATATTTTTTTTATCTATTTAAAAAATGTTAATTTTACAAACTGGAGTTTTTACCTAAACCAATACGTCCATAAGTCATGGGAACTGAAAATATTAAAATTTTATTGGCTGAAGATGACAAAAATCTCGGCAATGTATTAAAATCGTATCTTGAAGTTAAAGGATATGAAACCACACTTTGTGTGAATGGGCAGGAGGCCTGGAATGCCTACGAAAAAGGGGTTTACGGGTTTTGCATTGTTGATGTAATGATGCCTATTAAAGATGGTTTTACCCTTGTAAAAGAGATTAGGGAAAAAGATAAGAATATTCCAATCTTGTTTTTAACTGCCAAATCGATGCAGGAGGATAAGTTAAAAGGATTTGAAGTTGGGGCCGACGATTACCTTACCAAGCCCTTTAGCATGGAAGAATTGCTGGTGAGAATTCAGGCCATTCTGCGCAGGGCCAACGAAAGACGTGGAGGGGAAATTCAAAATAATGTTTTTAAAATCAGTAATTACATTTTTGACTTCAACAGGCAACTTCTTAAAATTAACGGAAAAGAGCAAAAGCTTACCTCCAAAGAAGCAGCGTTGCTAAGGTTACTTGCCATGAACCTGAATAATGTGCTTGACAGGAGCTATGCCCTAAAAGAAATTTGGAACGACGACAGCTACTTTAATGCAAGAAGCATGGATGTTTACATTACCAAGCTTAGAAAATTCCTAAAGGAAGATAAGGATGTAGAGTTGATTAACGTTCACGGCATTGGTTTTAAACTTGTTACCAATTCATAATACTTTATTCGCCTGATTTTTTTACTTTCAGACTCATCTCTGATTTAACCAATTCACCCTTTCTATTAGCTATATTTATAGTGAGCCCTATTCATTTTCTGAATTTGTTTCGGTATTTTTATGGCTACAAAAATTCAACATTCTTTTTCCAAGATTTACCCCTTCAATTATGGCCAACTATAGTAAATAGTTGCTTTTGCTTTAACCTGAAAAATTGACAAAAAAAGCAACCAACAAACCCATCCCTAAAATTTAGATTTTGCCAGTAAATTTGCCGCAAGTAGCAATGCAAAAACCATAGCATTATGAAACGATATCTAATCTTCCTTGTAGCCCTGTTGTTTTTTCAACAAATGTTTACGGGATGCAATTCATCTTCAAACCAAAAAGATGATACAATCATGGAAAAATCAAAATACCAGCCACAGGAATACGTGAAACTCACGCATCCCGAATGGAGCAAAAATGCTACTATTTACGAAGTCAACATCCGGCAATTTACGCCCGAAGGGGATTTCAAGGCCTTCGAAGCACATTTGCCCCGGCTGAAAAGTATGGGTGTAGATATTATCTGGCTGATGCCGATCCATCCCATTGGCGAAAAAAACCGGAAAGGTGAATTGGGAAGTTACTATTCAGTAAAAGATTATTATGCCGTAAATCCTGAATTTGGAACTATGGATGATTTCAAATCTTTAGTTGATAAAATCCATAATATGGGAATGTGTGTAATTATTGATTGGGTTGCAAACCATTCGGCCTGGGACTGCAAGCTGGTGGATGAACACCCCGAATGGTACACCCGAACCCCCGAAGGCAACTTTCAGCCCACCCCCTGGTACGATTGGAGCGACATTATCGATTTCGACTACGACCAACCCGGCATCCGCGAATACATGACAGAAGCCCTTAAATTCTGGGTGCGCGAAACCAACATTGATGGCTACCGCTGCGATGTGGCTGGTTTTATCCCGGTTGATTTCTGGGACAATGTGCGCGGGGAACTCGACCAAATAAAACCGGTTTTCATGTTGGCCGAATGGGAATCGCGCGACTTGCACGCACAAGCTTTCGACATGACCTACGCCTGGAGCTTGTGGGATAAACTGCACAACGTGGCCATGGGCAAACAAGGCATGAACGTCCTGAACGAATACATGGCCCATCATGTTAACACTTTTCCGCGCAACGGCTATCGCATGACTTTTTTGGACAACCACGATAAAAATTCGTGGGAGGGCACGGTGCAAAGTAATTTTGGAGCTGCCATAGAAGCCTGCATGGTAATGCAATGCACCGTGGAAGGGATGCCCCTGATCTATTCAGGGCAGGAAGCGGGACTAAACCAGGCGCTCAACTTTTTTGATAAAGACTTGATTGAATGGGACACGCTGCCTTACGCAAATTTCTACACCACGATGTTTAAACTCAAACATGAAAACCAGGCGCTCTGGAATGGAAAACACGGGGGTGTGATGCGTAAGGTGGAAAACTCCAATCCTGACAAGGTAATCTCTTTTGCCCGAATGGTAGATGATGATAGCGTTGTAGTTCTAATTAATTTTTCAAAAGAAACTGTTGAAGTTGAACTGGAAAGTGATTTTTACTTTGGAAGCTACCATGATGTTTTTTCCGGGGAAAATATTAAACTGGACGGAAATAATCAATTTAAGCTTGAGGGTTATGGATATTTGGTTTTGGCAAATAAAAAATAAAAAAACCGGCAAATTTTAGAAATCTATTTGCCGGCTTTTAATGATAAATCCAAATAAGGTCTATTTCCTACCATTGGGAATGTTATTCACCACGAGTATTTCACTCGAACCGGTAAAGGTTTCTCCGTCAACCTTACTGCCATTCAGTGTCAAAGTGTTCATTTCGCCAATATTAAGCGGTAAGTTTTTAATGGCCGACATTACGAATTTTGCCACAAAATACCCTTGTGCATCAGCTTTCCAGCTATCAATTTCAACACCATTTAAAGCAACTGACGAGCCCAGCACTGTCCAATATGGAATATCAGTGTGAATAGTTACTACCTGCCCCTTATTTTGCAAATTAAGCACATTGGGGGCTACTTGGATTTCAACTACCTCCTGCGCAACAATAGTAAAAGGCAAAAAGAATAAAAACAGTAAAATAAATGCTGTTAGACTAAATGATTTGTTTTTTGTTAATGATAACATTTTACACCTCCTTTTTTGGTTTATAATACACTTCATTTAATAAATGAATAAGATTTGCTAAGGTACTACTGGAAGCTGGCGAATGCGTTACAGTATTTTGAGAAAGATGTGTAATATTTTGAGGTTTCTTCATTTCCAGTGGTTTACAAAACAGGAAAAGGCAGGTGATAATTGCAGAGTATTAATTCTTTACATGTCCATCTAAAAACCTATTTGTACTTTTCTTTTAGCTCCAATTTTTTAATTCTTGCACGGATAGCGCCTTTGGTGCGCGTAAAATATTTTGCCATTTCGCTAACGGTTTTCCCCTCGCAAAACATCACCGTAAGCTCATCGTCCATTTCATTAGTCCAGGGAGCGTAGGCATCTTTGTGCTTTTCCCGTATTTTTTCTAGCGAATAGGCTTTTTGATCTTCCCCAACTTTTGACACGGAGCTGTCGTCCCGGCTAAAAATTATTGATTTAGGTTTTTCATCATCAGCATCCTTATACTCAATGTTGATGTGTTTTGATTCGGGGATATCTATAGGAATCAGGCGTTCGGAAATGTTTACACTGTTTTTGGTTCGTGTAACAGCAACGTACAGCAGGTTAATCTCTTCGATTATTTTTGGGATAATAGCCTCCATATTTTTCTGGCCGGCAAGTTTCTGGATTTTCTCCTCATCAATAAAATCATCGGCAAGTTGAATGGCATCATACTCCATCCCTTTGCACCTGTGGACTGTCGAAAAAATAATATCAGCTTTTGTTTTGTCGTCACCATCAATATGCTTGGCTTTGATTTCTTTGATGATATCAGGGATTTCGTTCCCGTATTCTTTCACAATTTCTACCATCATACCCAATTGTACATCTTCCGTTTTTTTGATGTAATCTTCAAGTTCAGCCATATTTTTCATCTGCTTTATCAGCTTATCCCTTATCAACCTCCTTTTCCCATTTTCCAGGTTTAGCACATCGTAAAGCGAAGCGCCTTCATCGGCGTAGGTGTATGAGTTGATGTTGCCTTCAAAATAAATGGTTTTAATTTTTGGTTTGTCGGTAACATATTCGATGGCCTTGAGCAACAAGCCCAGGTTGGTGCGGGCCAAGACTGCTTTACTTTTTATCGCACCATGTTTTCCACTTCCGGTAATTTTGATGGTTTTGGTCTTAGACAAATGATTTTTCCATTTGAGTATTTCCATGGCAAGGTTGGCAATATCCTGGCTAAACCTGAAACTATTGGTGAGGTGATATGTTTTAAAGTCGGCTTTTTCGAGCGAATTCACCGCATGTCGCCAGCCATAAATTTGTTGGTGGGTGTCGCCAACAATAACTTTAACGGCCTTTTGCCTGAGGAAAACATCGAGCATTGCCGGTGAAGCATCCTGTGCCTCATCAAAAAGAATGTAATCGAAATTAAGCTTTGGCCTCGAAAGTTGGTATTTCTTCAGGTAAAAATCGTGGATGATGTCAATTTCACCCCTGTCCATTTTTGCCAAAAAAATACGTGCCTGCTTTTTAATCGTGGCAAGGTGTATTTTTACGAACTGCTGCGCCCTAGCATCCGAAACAGTTTCGGTGTAATCAAGGTCGTTTACTTTGCTTTTGTCGCTATTGCAAAAATAAGTTAACAGTTTATTGATATGGTTGGCGATTACATATTCGGTAAGCTTTTCACCCGCCCTGCCTTTCAGTCCTAATATTTCTACAATTTCGTGCGATTTGTAAGCCCCGGGTTTAATCTTGTAGCCATTGCCAAAAACAATATGCCTGTAAGCCAGGGAGTGGGCAGTTTCCACTTTTACATTAAAAAGCTTCAGGGCGTTGAACTTTCGGCTTGCCTCAAGCTTAACCGATTTATTAAAAGCGAGGTAAAGAATCCGGCTATTGTTTGGCCTGGAGCGGGCATACTCGATAATGGTAGTGGTTTTTCCCGAACCTGCAACTGCATTAATTTTAATGTTGCCTGTTGAGTTAATAATATCCAGTTGCTCACCACTTAGTTGCATAGCATTTTATATTTTTTAGGATGTAAAAATAATAAATATTGTTTTTGCAAATTTCCGCATGGTATTTAATGTATTCCATGAATCCGCAGGCGGATTCTTTATCATCATCGGATTGAACGGACTGAACGGATTTTAGATGATCCTTATGAGTGTTGCTTTGGATTCCGGTTCACCACCTTATATTGATCCGATAAAAATCCTTACGGATTTCAGATTATTCAAAAATAGCTACATTTGTTGAGTTAACTGATTTAAGAGCATAAGTTCAAATTCGGGAAATAAGAAGAACTGAAAAGCATTTAAGACAAATTTTAATGGGGCACTTTTGCAGGATTTGTGGCCGAACCAGGCCAAACGAAAAGTTTTCGGGGAAAGGGCACAAAAACCATATTTGCAAACTTTGTGCAAAAAGACCAAAAACGGAGCAAGATGAAATCCTCCACAGGGAGGAGATATTTGGTTTTTTAATGCAATCAAACATCTCGAAGAAAAACCTAAAACGACTCAACGAGCTATCCCTGTCCGAAAATAATGAGATTGCCAAATTAGCATCCCTCGTGCATGAAGTGGGGCGTGTAAAACCCCACAAACGCCGCAGATTGAAATTCCTAAAAGAGAAGCACAAAGAGTTGTTAGGCCAGCTTGCGGCAACTGGTTTAATTGATGATTTTGATTTACTATCGGATTATCGTGGCGACCAAAGGATAGATGAAGTTGATTTTGACATTGGTGATGAAATACCTACATTTGCGAAAAGGAATCTACACTGAGGAGTATTTAAACGACATTCCCAATATTCCCCGTTTGCTTTATAAATCTATAACCTTAAACTTTTAACAAATGAAAAATAAGTACAACATTGCCTGGTGGAATCTCGAAAACCTTTTCGACACCTTCGATTCCCCAGATCGCCCGGAGTGGCTACAAAGTAAATTGAATAGTGAACTACAAGGCTGGACCCAGCAAGTGCTTGAGAAAAAAGTAACAAACCTTGCTTCCATTATTCGTAAAATGAACAACAACGCCGGCCCGGATATCCTCGGGGTGTGTGAAGTTGAAAATTCAGCCGTGCTGGAATTATTAATTCAAGCCATTGGTTTCCCTACCGGCGATCGCAACTACCAAATGGTACACCACGACATGAACGACCAGCGGGGTATTGATGTGGCGTTTATTTACGATGCCAACAAGTTTAGCTTTGAGAAGATGTTTAGCCACGTGGTAATGCAACGCAACGCGACCCGCGATTTGTTGCAGGTTAATTTTAGAACTAACAGAGGAAACCCGCTGATACTCATCGGCAACCATTGGCACTCGCGCATAAGTGGCGAACTGGAAACCGAACCCTACCGCATTATCGCCGCCGAAACCCTAAGCTACTGGCTGGAACGCATCGTGGAGATTTGTGGCAAAGATGCACCCATTATTGTCATGGGCGATTTTAACGATGAACCTTTTAATAAATCAATTTCGGACTATGCACAGGGTACACACAGCCTGCCAAAAGTGATAAACTCATACAATATCCGGCTGCTCAACCTTATGTATCCGATTTTAGGAAATGGCCTGGGTACTTTTTTCTACAATAATTTTCCGTATATGTTCGACCAGTTCCTGGTACCCAAAAGCATGTTGAAAAGCAATGCCCTTATCAAACCCACGAAACACACAAGTTGGTCTTATGATGTATTTATTGCCCTATATCCCGAAATGACCTCCACTGGTGACTACCCTAAACCGGTGCCTTTTGGCCGGCCATCCAAGTCCTCATCATTCAATCCTGAAGGATACAGCGATCATTTCCCCATATCGCTTATGCTTGAGGAGTAGAATATTTGAACGTCATTAAATGTAAGGGGTTTTTCGATTATAAACTTTAACAATCTTCTGCGCCTTTTGTATTTCAATAACTTACGATTTTGTTGATGAAGTGTTGATGTAACATACATTGCTTATGATGGCATTGCCTTCCAGTCGGGCTACGCCCTCCTTCCAGGCAATGCCATCGAAACAGGTATCCTAACACTATTGAACAATATGTCAAAGAACAAAGGTAAACACATCCTTTCTTATGGCCATATGGCACAAAGATAGGGGGAGGATTCCTACGCTCTGGCGACTGCTGTGGCTAGTGCGGCTGGTCTCCCTTCCCTTTCAGGGGAAGGGCAGGGGATGGGGTCATGATGATTTGGGACTCAATAATACCACCTAAATAATTACAACAAAATAATAGAACATGGAAAAAACACGAACTTTACGGCTTGTAATCGCGATAGTAGCTATAATGCTGTCTTATGGAAGTATGAATGGTCAAATTGGGAATTTGATTTGGGAAGACAACTTCAATAATTTGGATAATTGGAGTATGGATCATGGCAATGGCTATTGGGGATGGGGAAACGGTGAACTGGAATTTTACCAGGACGATAATGTAACCATCGATCCCATTCCGGGAGAACCCGGAAATAATGCCCTCCATATTGAAGCCAGGCAGCAATCGGGCCCCGGCATTGTTGACCAATGGGGAAACCCTTTAAATTATACTTCGGGAAAAGTGCATACCAAATCCAAACTATCAGTTAAATACGGAATGATTGAAGCCCGTGTAAGTGTGCCCGACTTAAACCTTGGCGGTTGGCCGGCAGTGTGGCTTTTGGGTACAGCAAACTACGACTGGCCACGAAAAGGCGAAATGGATATGATGGAAATGGGTTCGATGCAGGCTTTCAGGGATTTGCACGATGAACACAACGGCGGCAACGGGTTAAACAATTCAACGGTGAACCAGGCCGTGAGCGCCAACGCCATCTTTTATTCAGACGATGCTGTTACCCCCGAAAACCCTTCGGGTGCTGCCAGCATTTCGTGGGACCCTGACGATGATTACTGCCGCCCCTATTACAATTACAGCTCACCGCTCATCAACAGGTTCATGGTTTACCGCATTTACTGGGATGATGAAAGCTTGAGGTTTACAGTTATTGATGGGGTAACAGAGCACGACCTTTACACCGATATATTCCCCATCGACAGTGTATCGGATGAATTTCAAAAACCATTTTATTTGATTGCGAACCTTGCCATTGGCGGCGGTTTTACCGATGCTTACAACCTTGGCAACCCAGGCAGCGGCCTTCCTGTTTCGATGCCACTGCCTGCCCAAATGTACCTCGACTACATTAAAGTTTACCAATGGAACGGCCAGGGCGAAGTGAATGTTGGCCCTCCAAATTTTGAAACCGGGACTTATGGAATTTACACCGACAATACGCCCGTAGATGCAGGGTTAGAAGCCGGTGTTAGTTCGGAGATTTATGTTTGGGAAGGTACATTAACTGACGGAAACATCCCACCCTACGAAGGCGAAAACGGCATATCTTGGATCACAACAGGCGCTGGTTGGTTCGGCGCAGGAATAATGTCGATGCAACCCGTAAACCTCTTCAATTTTGGGGGCGGGAACCTTAATTTTATGATAAAAATTCCGGCAAACGTAAGTTTCCAAATTGGGATTATCGATGCCTGGGGCAACCAAAATTATGTTGATTTCCCCGGCAACCAAACAACTTTCGGGCTTGTAAGAAACGGCGAGTGGGCGCAGGCTTCTATCCCGGTTGAAGACATCAGGGGGGAGTTTATAGATTTAAGAATGTTGAGTTACGAGTTTGTAATACTGGAAGTAAATGGTGCTTCATGCGAATTTGCCCTCGATGATATTTATTGGGACGGCGGTGTTGTAAGTATTGACGATGATAATTTAGCCGATGATTTAGCAGCTAATGGCTTCAGCCTTGGAAATAACTTCCCCGATCCTTTTACCTCAACAACCAGCATAAGCTACACCCTTCCGAGGGCAGAGATTGTTGAACTTACTTTATTTGATATTACAGGCCGCCTAATAAAAACACTGGTAAACAAAGTTCAGCAAGCCGGAACACACACCATAAACTGGAATGCAAGCAGCGAGCAAGCCGGAGTTTATTTTTATAAAATCAAAGCCGGGAATTTTACTGCCGTTAAAAAGTGTGTGCTTCAAAAATAGGGGCAAAAGGTATTAAATTAGCTAATCCTGACAACTCAATTCTTTATCTGTGAAAAGTATTCCGAAATCATTCATATTTTACCTTACACTAAATTCGCCGTAGAACCAGAAAATAAGGATTTATTTAACCACCATTTTTTTTGTTTGGTGTTGCTTACCGGCACTAATTTTATAATAATAGATACCCGATGGTAAATTTTTTACAGAAAACCCAAGCTCATGTGTACCTTCGGACATTTGTTCATTAATTATTGTTTCAACTTTTTTTCCCAACAGGTTAAGGATTTCAATTTTAACTAGTCCTGATCTAAGTAACCTAAACTTGATAATAGTTTTTTGCTTAAACGGATTTGGTTGGTTTTGGTATAAGGCAAAAGTCGTATTAGCCCCATTGTTTGCAGGCCCTATCCCTGTTATAATATCCCTTTCCCATAAACCTTGCCATGTTGTAGCAATAATCCTGTCATTAAAAATAATCAGTTTTATTATTGCACCTAAAAAGGGCAGTCCTCCGCTATAATCCTGCCAACTTAATCCTTCATCGCCAGAAATATATACACCTGAACCACCCCCGGTTATTGATGAAACCAAATCCCCGTTCGTCCTTATAATACTCGTGTTATAAGGATCGGGGGGCAATCCTTCACCCCTGAATTCCCAGTTCAATCCATTATCAACCGAAAGCCAAACACCGTGGATCGTTCCTGCCCACAAATCAGGTGGTTCCGATAAAAAGGAAATAACAGGCCAGGAAATACCTGTCAAATCATCCCAGGTTTCACCCCCATCGGTTGATCTATACCCAAAAGCAACGTTGATGTTTTCCCTTGCGGCGAATAAAGTTCCATTATGGTTTATAAAAAACTGTGGGCCAAGTCCGATACCATTTATTTCAAAAACATTTGTGGCATCCCAGTTTTCACCATCGTCCTCAGAACGGTAAATCCCATTAAATGCCCCAGTGAATAAAATACCATTATACCGGAAAATGGAAATAGTACCCACGTAAACCGACCCACTCCCTATTAATATGCCGTTACTCTTTTTTATCCAGTTATTCCCGGCATCAATGGATTTATAAATGCCATCAATAGTAGCAATAAAGATTGTATCGCCTTCGGCAAGTATTTGATGAGCTCTTTTTGCCTGTGCAGAGTTTAATCCTTGATTTATTTGTTCCCATGTCGATGTACTATCAGTTGACTTATACATACCATCAACAGAATGTGATACATATAAAATACCATCCGATTCAACAATATCATATACCGCCCCCGTGGGGGAAGTTGGAATTTGATTCCACTGGGCTAATACAGCATAAGATGGGACAACCGAAAGAATGACAAATAGAAAAAAAACTTTTAAATTTTTCATGATTTTCGTTTTAAATGAGAACAATTAAACGGTTTATGTATTACCATGTTAAATGTTAAAGATAGACATTCTTTTTCATTAATAAGGGATTGTAATAATCTCCCCCTGTTTGTTCAACAATTTTATTCTCTGTTCATTTTCATCAATTGTAATATCATCACCAGGGCCAATGTGGTAAACAGCAAACATTTTACTAACATCTCTTAGTTTAACCCCTTTTTCGTTTGCATCCATTAGCAGCCAAACCGGAACAAACGCCCAATCGATATCCTTTAGGGATGCAATGGTTTCTGCATGTTCGGTATCTCCTGAAATAAAAATTGGATTGCCCTTTACACTGTCCAACTCGGATAAATCATATTCCATGTAATTATGGGAACCTGATTTGTAAGGAAAATCAATATAGATAATAGCAACCCCATCTGTCAAATAAAGCCCGCAGTTTCCAATAAACCTTATACTGATCTGTGAAGTTTGGCTAAAAGTTACATTTGAAACACTTATCAGCGTTAGGAGCCCCAGTATTTTTAAAAATCTTACCATAATTGTTTGGTTTTTATGTTAGCACCAGTAGTTTAATGTATCGTATCCTTTCTTTTATCAATCACTTCATCAAATCTAAAAATATCCTGACTCCAATTAAGAAGGTCTTTATCTAACCAGTCAATTCCTTCAACTATCTCATTCCTATAGTTCTTTAATGCCGGGATACTCCATGTAACTGATTCATGATGAAAAATCCGATTTCTGAGTTTTCTCACGCCATTAAATTTGGAACTCATAGTTTTTCTTTTCCGTATGTCCTTTGGGCAGTTTGGGAAAGCAAGTCGAATGTTTTTCCATAGTGTTTTTTCAAACTTAGAAGCAAGTAATGAAGTCCAAAAACCAAAAGAAAGTTCAGGTATTACCTTTCCGGTTGTAATTACCTTCTTTTCTCGTAGGATACTGTTTCTTGCTTCTGATACACGGTCAATTTGAAATTGCGATACGATTTTGATAAAATCAGGATTTTCATACCAACTATTGTCATTAAATTTCCGTTTCAATTGAAAATCAATATTGTTTCGAAGACCAATTTCTAATATTGATAACAATGGATAAAATGATTCGGAAATTTCAATATTTGTTTTGTAATGAGCTACTGCTTTTTCAAAGTTACCTGAATGATGATTTAAATAGGGGACAAGTCTCTCGGCCTATATAATTTTCTCAATTGCTTTCTTATCCATTTTTTTACTTATCTTTGCACTGTCGTCCCGGTGATTCCTCTCCCAGTTCTTATGCTGGTGATGAAGCCGGGTTTTTTATTTCTGTATTTCGCTTACCAAAGATAACATTCATTTCCTAAGTCAGATTATTATTATTGCCTCGTTATGCTTTTTTCCTATCGCTGCCAACTTTTTTTATAACCCCTTCCTCGGTACATTATAGAGCCATTTTTAATTATCAAAAATGAAAACGTAACATGTTCTATTTATGGTGTTTAATAATTTATAAACTAAATTAAAGAGCCTTAATAAATTCGCTGAAAACTTTCGGGATTGTGGACTGCAAACTGAAGACTGTGGATCCCGAAAAATAGAAAATCTATGATTTTCGTAATTTTTCGTGGATGCACGGGCGAAGCCCGGCACTGAAGACTGTAAACTGAAGACTAAAAACAAAATACCCACAAACCTTGTTTCGTTTATTTCGTTTATTATCTTTGCAGACACATATTTAACACAATGAAATATTCCCGCCATGCTCGCCTTGTTGCGAAGCAGGAGGGCGTTGTAGAGACAAGGCATGCCTTGTCTCTACAGAAACAAAATAATTTTAACACACACAGGCATGAATGTCCGAAGGACTCCTTCGGAGAAACATCATTAAGTTTTCATCCGTGCATTAGTGGCTAATATTATAAGAATGAAAACGCTTTACAAAAAAACAACAAAACAGGACCAGGTACTTGCCGAGGCAAGCGTTCCTTATTTGAAACGCTCGGCAGATGGGCTGGCCACGGAGAAAGGAATACAAATTAAATTTCAGGACACTGGCGAAACCATTACCATCCCTAAAAATGCCCTGCTCCTGTTAACCGAAATAATCGACAAAATGGCCAAGGGGAAATCCATTACAATCCTTCCCTCCGACTCGGATATCTCAACCCAGCAAGCCGCCGACATGCTCAATGTTTCCCGCCCACACATCGTGAAAATCCTTGAAAAAGGAGAAATCCCATTTAATAAAGTTGGCAGCCACCGGCGGATAAAACTTTCGGATATTATCGCTTATGATAAAACGCTGGTTCAACAAAGAAAGAAAAACATTGATGCGCTTGCAAAACAAGCCCGGGAACTAAAACTGGGTTACGAATAATGCAATTATCAAATACATCTGAAATCAATGCCTGAAACCTCCCAAAATAAACAAATCTTTTCGCTGCTCGAAGTAACGCGGAGCATCCAAAAAACCCTTGCAAAGCGATACACTACCGCATTTTGGGTAAAGGCCGAAATGATTAAGCTGAACCACTACAGCCACTCGGGCCATTGCTACCCCGACCTGGTGGAGAAACAGCAGGGGAAAGTCATCGCCCAAATCAGGTCGAACCTGTGGAAACGCAATTACCAGCGGGTGAACGATAACTTTTTGCAAGTGCTGAAAGAACCCCTGAAAGATGGGATAAAAATCCTGTTCCTCGCCAAAATAAATTTTGACCCGGTGTATGGCATGTCGCTGCACATCCTCGACATCGACCCTTCATTTACCCTGGGGGATTTGGAAAAAGAAAAACAGGAAACCATTGTCAGGTTGCAGGGCGAAGGACTCTTTAATAAAAACCGGAGTACAAAACTTGCCTTGCTGCCAAAGCGGCTTGCCATAATTTCGGTGGAAACGAGCAAGGGGTACGCGGACTTCCTGAAAGTAATAGACAACAACCCCTGGGGCTATAAAACCTTCCACTTGCTTTTCCCTTCCATTTTGCAGGGCGAAAAAGCCATTGATGGGATTATTTTCCAGCTTGGGCAGGTAAAAAAAGTGCTTGGCCATTTCGATTTGGTGGCCATCATCCGCGGTGGTGGCGGCGATGTGGGGCTTTCGTGCTACAACGATTACGAACTTAGCAAAGCCATTGCAAACTTCCCGCTCCCTGTAATTACGGGCATTGGCCACGCCACCAACGAAACGGTGGTTGAAATGATTGGTTTCGAAAATGCCATCACGCCCACCAAGCTGGCAGAATTCCTCATCCAGCAGTTCCACAATTTTGCCGAGCCGGTGCGGGAGGGCGAAAGAATGATTACAGATTTTGCCCTGGAATTTATTAGCAACGAAAAGCAAAACCTCCGTTCGGAAGTAAAAATGTTTAGGTCGGCCACTAAAAACATCCTCAACACCAATAAACGACAAATTATTACCAGGGGCCGATCCTTATACCAGGGTTCATCTTTTGTTTTCAAAAATCAGCGCAAAATTCTCGACCATGTAAAAATACAAACCGGCAGGCAGGCCAATTTCCTGTTAAACGATCAGCGGAAATTTACCGATCGGGTTCAACTGAATTTGACCGAAAAAATAATATTGAACATTAGTAGCGAAAAAAGTTTATTAACGGGCCTCGAAAAAAACATCCGCATCATGGATCCAAAAAATGTATTGAAACGGGGTTTCAGCATCACCCTGAAAAATGGCAAAGCACTCACCTCATCCGAAAATATGGAAGAGGGCGATCAAATTGAAACCGTGCTTATGGCCGGAAAACTAATAAGTATTGTAAAATCGATAAAACCAAAACACAAATGAAAAAAGAAGAAAACTACACAAAAGCTTTTGAAGAATTACAACAAATAGTTACAGAGATTGAGGAAGGCGAAATTTCGGTGGATGAGCTCTCCGAAAAGGTGAAGCGGGCGGCCTTGCTCATTAAAATCTGTAAAAACAAACTCACCCAAACCGAGGAAGATGTAAGTCAAATATTAAAGGAACTCGATGAGGGGGAAGTGGTGGAGGGGTAAAAACCCGGGTCATCAAACTATAAAAGCTAATGATAGTTTTTTACCATTCTGAGAAAACGAATAATTTGTTAATCATAAATAATTTACTGTCCGCATATTTCGCAGAGAACCAGAATTAAAAAACTGTATTGTTTTGGATAGATTTGCAAAAATCGCTTGATATTTTTATAAGCTGAAAAATTATTATGAAAAACATTTCTCTAAAGATTGACGATGTTGTTTTTGTTGAAACTGAGCAAATTCTCTCCAGTATCAACAAACCACGTAACAGGTATATTAACGAGGCAATCGACTACTACAACAAATTACAACGACGACAGCTCATCGAAAAAAAGTTAAAAAAGGAATCGGAATTGGTTAAAAGTGAATCGATGAATGTGCTAAAAGAATTTGAGGAGATTTATTATGCCGGATAGACAATTCGCGATTTGCGATAATTTATGTTAAATGATTGATAAATAATAAAATTATTTTTAATATTACATATCGCGATACGCAATATGTGAATTATGAACAGACAAAAACAGAACATGAAACCACAAGATGTGGTGGTGATATTAAAAATGGTTAGCCTAAAAGATAAACCGTGGTCGCAGCTAACGCTTGCAGATGAACTTTTTATGAGTCAATCGGAAGTTAGTCAATCAATAGCAAGGTCAAAATACGCTCGTCTTTTGTTTCATGATGGAAAGAAAATCATCACAGATAATCACGGCAAATATTGATGCGTAGATATTATGAGTATGAGGCACCGTAAAATTCGAGTTTTAGATTGTTCATCCATTGATAGTTTATGGAATTGTATTTTTGCATCGCTTCGAGTAATA
>Ga0208900_1000425_pt1 | contig 26673 bp, 23 predicted proteins | sample AntAceMetag02UKK_FD_184763 | JGI IMG/M metagenome (GOLD analysis project Ga0208900, IMG submission 184763) | Saline lake microbial communities from Ace Lake, Antarctica - Antarctic Ace Lake Metagenome 02UKK (SPAdes) (version 2) | ecosystem: Environmental > Aquatic > Non-marine Saline and... | reverse complement strand
CTTTGAAAAAAAAAAACTATATGTTATTACTCAGCGGAACATTTATTTTTTAATGAATCGTTATTGTTTTTATAAACTTTTTTTATTAGAAAATAAAACTTCCGGGCAACCTCAGCAGAGCCCCCCCCCGAGGGGTAATAGGAAGCGGCCAATTGGGCCGTCTACGGTTCCGGGCCGGGCCCATTACCCCTCGGGGGGGGGGGGGGGGCGGCATGATAGCATTTGGCTCCGCGTCTACGACCCAATATTCGTTGTGTCCGGCAGGACATGCCCGTTTATATAAAAGTCTCATCAACATGCTGAAATTAAAAGACTTTTTTTAGTTGTGGCTGGTTTTACAGCCATGTAGGTTTTATATGAAAGAGTAGACACGCCTAACATTCTTTCATGCTTCGTTGTGGACAGGCCGAGGCCAGAATACGGTCTGCCCGTGGCAGTTATATGAAAGAGTAGGCGTATCTAACATTTTTTCACTCTTCGTTGTGGGTAGGCCGGGGCCAGAATACGGTCTGCCCGTGGCAGTTATATCATTAAACTTTGCTTTCACCAAGGAGCACCTTACATGAGCAACAAAGACAACTGGGATTGGGATACAGGCAAACGCCTTGTGGCTGATCTTAAACCATGGCACGATGAATTTTCTTACATGGAGGAGACCCGCATCAGTCCCCACGGGGAGAATATTGCCGCCATTGTAAAAAATGAAGATATGGAATTTACCATATGTTCCCAGGGATCCGAGGGAAGTTTTTCCACATGGGAAAACAGTTATGACAAAATCTGGAATCTCAAGTATGGCCCGGACAATCGATTGTCCGCCCTGATTTCAGACATGGCGGAATGGACGATTTCCACAGATGATACCCCCTGGGAAAACACCTATGATTTTGTGTGGAACATGACTTTTAATCCCTTGGGCAGCCACGTTTGTGCCTCCACCCAGAAAGAGTTACGATATCATTGCATCACCAATGATGCCCCCTGGGAGACCACGTATTCCCGTTTAACGGACATGACCCTGAGCCTGGATGGGAAACACAATGCCGCTGTGGTGGAAACCATTCCCGTGCTTGAAACTGAAATTTTCAAATTCAAAAAAGGCTGCTATTCCGTGGCCGTGGATGGGACTCCCTGGGATAGGAATTTCATGAATGTCTGGGAGCCTGTTTTTTCTTTTGACGGTTCCCAGGTGGCCGCCTCTGTTCGCACCAATTATCAGGATTATTTCATTGCAGTGGATGGCAAACTCTGGAATAAACCCTTTGCATCGGTGTGGATGCCCCGTTTTTCCCCCATTGATAACGGGGTCACTGCCCCAGTGAAGAGCAATGGTAAATGGTTCCTCGCAACGGATGGCGATATTGCCTGGGATCGAGGATATCATCAATTGTGGCATCATTTTTACTCCAGGGACGGATTAAAAATTGCCGCCATTGTGGCCAGTGAATATGGCAAATGGACCCTGGCCGTGGATGATGTCCCTTGGGATATCACGTTTTCAGAATACCTCACCGATGCGGTGTTAAGTGATGACGGCAACCGTGCTGCCTGCGTCTTTAAAGATAAGGGGAAATGGGGTATTGCCGTGGATGGGGGGGCCTGGGAAAATAAATTTGATATGGCCTGGAAACCGGTTTTCAGTCCCGATGGCGGGAAAGTGGCCGCCAAGGTGGAAATCAATGGTGCCTACCATGTGATAGTGGATGACACCATTCTCAAAACCGCATATGATCATCTGGAATCTCCTGTTTTCAATTCTGACGGCTCAAAAATGATGATAAAGGGAATTGAGAAAAATAAATATCACAGAGAAATTATTTCGATGAAAGGAGATCTGTAATATGCATGCCACCTATTCCTTTGTAACTGGGCCCCTGGCCTGGCTGGCCTTTTTTATTTTCATTGGCGGGAGTGCGTTTAGATTTTATTCCCTTTACACCCTGGCCCGGAAAAAAGATCCCCTGGTGTTTGAGTACATGAATCTCAAATTTGCCCTTAGATCCATTGCCCACTGGCTCACCCCCTTTGGCAGTCGAAACATGATCTTGAATCCAGCCATGACCGTTGTCACCTTTGCCTTTCACATCTGCCTTTTTCTGGTGCCCGTTTTTGTCTTTGCCCATGTCCTCATGTGGAAGGAAGGTTTTAATATTAGCTGGTTTACCCTTCCCGGCATTGTGGCTGATATCATGACCCTGATTGTTATTTTTTCCTGTGGTTTTTTTCTTTATAGACGGCTCATGCTGCCCGAGGTAAAATATTTGACCACGGCTGTGGATTATCTTATTCTCTTCATTGTTGCGGCTCCATTTATAAGCGGGTTCTGGGTCTACCATCAATGGGCTGGATTTCCCACCATGACCATTATACACATCCTTTCCGGTGAAATCATGCTGGCTGCCATTCCCTTTACAAAACTGTTTCACATGTTTTTGTTTCCCTTTACCCGGGGATATATGGGGTCTGAATTCGGTAGTGTCAGGATGGCAAAGGACTGGTAAAAAACACTTCGTATTTTTGGCATCCTTTATATGACCTCCAAAGGACTTTACAGTCTTTTGGGAAAAAATCCCTGCAAATGGGGAATGATTTAAAAAAGTGTAATGTGATTTTGAAGGATGCCGTGCTTTTCATATTTTTTTTGCAGATAAATGACGAAAATTTTGAATTCCATCGCTTTGAAATACAAATCAGTTGATAAATGGCTGAACACCCATCAGGGATATTATTTTGATGCCATGAAATTCCGGGTTTTGATCAAAATAGAATTTTTATTATTATACTTAAAAGAAGGTTGCCATGACTGAACCAAAGGCAGTCAAAGACACTGCCATAGACGACCAGGGGATTATAAAAGGTATAGAACAGCTTTCCCCCGAAAAAATAGAACGTGTTATTAACCAACTTCTGGAAAGTGAGACAGGTGCCAGGCTTAAAACCTATGTGGATACCTGTGTTCACTGCGGATTGTGCAGTGACGGATGCCACTATTTCCTGTCACATGATAGAGACCCCAAATATTCCCCTGCAGCCAAGGTAAAGCAAACCCTGTGGGAGATCATGCGTAAAAAAGGAAAAGTGACCCCGGAATTTATCCAGAATGCTGCTGTGGTTGCCTACACCCAGTGTAATCTGTGTAAAAGATGCGCCATGTATTGCCCCTTTGGCCTTGACATTGCCTATGTCATGTCTGTCATGCGTCGTATTTGCCATAAATTGGGCGTGGTTCCTCTGTACATCCAAGATACAGCCAACAGTCATGCTGTCACAAAAAATCAAATGTGGATCAAGGATGATGAGTGGGTGGACACCCTGATGTGGCAGGAAGAAGAGGCCCAGGACGAGGTGGAAAACTTAAGAATTCCCCTGGACAAGGAAGGGGCGGATGTTTTTTATTCTGTTATAGGGCCAGAGCCCAAGTTCCGGGCTCAGCTCATTTACCAGGCTGCTGTGATCATGAATGCCGCCGGAGAAAACTGGACAATGCCCTCCATGCCAGGATGGGACAACAGTGATATGTGCATGTACACCGGTGATTATGAAATGATGGAACGGTTGAAAAAAGCCCATTTTGAGGCCGCTGCAGACCTGAAAGTCAAGAAAATTGTCATGGGGGAATGTGGGCATGCATTCCGATCAGTGTATGACATGGGAAACCGTGCCTTGGGATGGAAAATGCCCCCCCTTGAGGTGATTCACGCCATAGAATATTACAATGATCTTTTTGTGAAAGAAAAAATTAAAATCAAAAAGAAATTTGATCGCCCAGTGACCCTGCATGACCCCTGCAACATCGTCCGGGGCCGGGGGTTACATGAAATGTCCAGAAATATTGTCAACTCGACTTGCAAAACCTTCATTGAGATGACCCCCAACCGAGAACACAATTATTGCTGTGTGGCCGGTGGCGGCGTTATTAACTGTGGCCCTCCCTTTAAAAATGCCAGGATGGACAGCGGAAAAGTCAAGGCAGAACAGTTGTTTGCAGCCAAGGCAAAAGGGGCAGAGGTGGTCATTGCACCGTGTCATAACTGTCATGGCGGTTTGGAGGACATCATTCACCACTATGGCATTGACATGGAGTTGAAGTTCTTTGGAGATATTATTTATGAAATCCTGGAACTTCCAGAATAGGTCAAAGGAGATTTAAATTGAAAATAAAACCCAGAACCTTTAAAATAGTAGCCATGATGTTTGCCATAAGTCTGATCTCCTTTGCTGCCTGGTGTAATGACTGCATGGACATTGATGCTGACGTTTTTGAAAAGAACACAAGACCTTTTGTCTGCTTTTCCCATGATGACCACAACGAAAATGCGAGCATTGGAGGAGATGAAGATTGCGCTGTGTGCCACCATGTATATGAGGATGGCAAACTTATGGCGGATGAGACTTCAGAGGACTCCACCTGTTCCGAGTGCCATGCGGTTAAGGGGGATTCAAAACAGATGGAATTGATTGTCCGATACCATGACCGGTGCCGTGGCTGTCACCTGGAACGTAAAAGCGGCCCGGTGACCTGTGGCGAGTGTCATAAAAAATAGAATTCAATGAACATAGAATTCAAGGGAGGTTGAAATGACCAAAAAAATACTTGTGGTGGACGATGATCCCACCATCGTAAAATACCTGATTAATATTTTTAATGACAATGGCTATGAAACCTGTTCTGCCAATGAAGGGGGAGAGGCCTTTGAAGTGATGAAACGGGAAAATCCAGATTTGATTACCCTGGATCTTGAAATGCCCAATGGGGAGTGGGGGCCTAAATTTTTTCGGCGGCTGTCCAAGCAGGAAAAATTCAAGGATATTCCGGTGATTGTCATTAGCGGACTTGCCAGCCGGCATCTTTCCATAGACAAAGCCATTACCTGGCTTTCCAAACCCTTTGATCCGGAAAAACTGGTGGGTATTGTGAAAAATACTATTGGGTAGACACAATACCTTCGCCAAATTTTCAGACACTCTTTGAATCAATGGAGCGAAGGCTAATATGATGATTTTAAATCATGCTAACCCCATCATATTGAATACAATTTGGTCAAAAATAAAATTGACGAAGGTATTGATAAGTACCCATGCATATGTTTTTCGGTATTCCAGAGATATACCGTTGATATTTATGGATTTTATTTTGAGGAATATATACTCGGGTACTTACACAACAAATATTAAAAATGGTACTATGCCGCCCCCGGCAACTGGCCCTGACCGGAACGGAAACGTCGGGGGTATTTTTGCCCTTCCAGGCTAAACCACAGAAACTGCGGGCAAGTGTGTCCTCAAACAAAGTCTGTGCTTCTTAACGCCTGGAAGGGCAAAAATCCTCCCCCTTTGGTTCCCAATGTTCCGGTCAGGGCCAGTTGCCGGGGGCTCTGCTGTCGGCACTCCGGTGCTGATTTTTCGTATAAAACCTACATGGCTGTAAGACCATCCACAACGAAAAACGAAAGTGCTTTAATTTTAGTATGTTGCTGAGACTTTCATATAAAAAATCATGGCAAAATGCGGCCTGGTTCAAAAAAGCATATTCCAGGGTAACACCTTTGCCCACCAGTCTTCTAATAAAAGACTCAGCAAGAGTGACATAAGGCATTAAAAAGTGTTACCTATATTTGAACCAGGCCTAAAATGCCTTCGTTGCAAGAGTCCTTGTCACAACATTGGGCAGAAATAAATTCTGCCCGCTACGTTCTTAAACCTTGTATTGCGCCTTGGTTTGCCCACAATAAAGGTGAGAATTTTATTAGAAAAGAAACAAGGAATAACATTTGATGATCCAATGAAAAAAATAATCAGTCAAATACAGCACAGCCTTGTCTTTAAACTCATCTTGATCATGGGATGTGTCTGTTTGATGGCCATTACCACCTGGGCCTTTTTTACTATCCGGTATCAGAGAAATAAATCCTTGGATGATAGCACCGATATTGCCGATCGCATCAGTAAAACCATCCGTCTTGGTACCCATTATTCCATGATGCTCAACTCCCGGGATGACATCAACCAGATCATTAAGAACACTGCCACCCAAAAGGGCATTGAAAATGTCCGCATCACCAATAAAAGTGGCGAAATAAAATTTTCCAACATTCCATCGGAGGTGGATCGTACCGAGCCCATGACCTCCTGGACCTGCCGGGTGTGTCACCAAACCTCCCCTCCCCTGGTTAACCTTTCCCTTGCCCAGCGTCGCCGTTTATCTGCAACATCCGATGGTGAACGCCTGTTGGGTATTATTACGCCCATTTATAATGAACCCGGGTGTTCGGAAAAATGTCATTTTCATAATAGTGAAGATAAGGTTCTGGGAGCCCTGGATGTAGTTATCTCCCTGAAGGATACCGATGCGGAAATCATAAAATATGAACAGAGTATTTTTCTGCTGGCGGTGGCCATTATCATTGTACCCTCCTTGTGTATTTTTCTGTTTGTGTATAAATTTGTCATCCATCCCCTTCGTCTTCTCACCGAAGAGACCCGTCACATCACGGATCAAAATGGACGACATCTTATCAAGACTGATCCTTATAGCGAAATCGGTCAACTGGCCACGGCATTTTATACCATGCGGCAGCGCATCTTTGATAACCAGATGGAGTTGACCAAACAAAAAAACGAGTACCAGACCCTGTTTGAGAATGTTCCCTGTCTTATTACAGTGCAAAACAGGGACTTTAAACTCATCAATTTTAACCGGGAATTTTATACCAAATATAACCCCAGCCCCGGGGATTATTGTTACCAGGCCTATAAAGGTAGAAAAACCAAGTGCGATAACTGCCCCGTGGAAAAAACCTTTGCTGATGGAGAATCCCATTATTCTGAAGAGCTGGGCCGGGGGCGAGACGGTACCATGGAGCACTGGATTGTCAGAACCTCTCCGGTGCGGGACGCCCAGGGAAATATCGTGGCAGCCATGGAGATCAATCTGGACATCACCCAGCGTAAAATTTTGGAGCAACGGGCCGAAGCATCGGAAAAAAAATATCATGCCATTTTTAATAATATCCCCAACCCTGTGTTTGTTCTGGATTATGACACCCTGGAAATTCTCAACTGCAATGAGAGTGTTAAACAGGTATATGGGCACGGAGAAGAGGCGTTTCTGGGTAAATCGTTTATCACACTTTTTGCGCAAACCGAGGAATTTAATCCCCTGGATGATCCTGAAATATTATCAGAGACCATTAAGACAACCCGGATCATGAACAAGGTCTGGCATAAAAAAACAGAGGATATGATTATTCCCGTGGACATCTGGATCTCTCTGTCGGAATACCCGGGACAAAAGGTGCTGCTGGTGACCACCTCGGACATCACCCACCGGTTGGAAACCGAAGCCCAGTTTAATCAAGCGGCCAAGCTTGCCACCTTGGGAGAAATGGCCACCGGGGTGGCCCATGAGTTGAACCAGCCCCTATCGGTGATTAAAACGTCTTCGAGCTTCTGCCGATCTAAAATTGAAAAAAATGAACCCATTAAACCGGAGATCCTTCATCGTCTGCTTGTGAAGATTGATTCCAACGTGGATCGGGCCTCCAAAATTATTACCCACATGCGTGATTTTTCACGAAAATCCGATTCAAATTTGGAACCTGTGGCAGTGAACGCCATATTACAAAATGCATATGAAATTTTCAGTCAACAGCTCAAGGTTCGGGGAATTGAGGTGATATGGGATCTGGGCAAAAATTTACCCCGGGTCATGGCAGACCCCGGTCGATTGGAACAGGTGTTTATTAATTTGCTCATCAATGCCCGGGATGCCATTGAAGAGAAGAATAAAATTGAGTATCAAGGGGTAAGCCAGCAAAAAGAAATCACCATCAGGAGTTATACCCCGGTTAATCATCAGGTTGTCATTGAAATCAGAGATACCGGCACCGGTATCCCAGAGCAGGTGGCAGAAAAAATATTTCAGCCCTTTTTTACCACCAAGGAGGTGGGAAAAGGAACCGGGTTGGGCCTGTCCATCACTTATGGTATTATCAAGGAAAGTAAAGGAACAATCAAAATAAAAGAGACCTCACCGGACGGAACGTTGTTTCAAATCACCTTGCCAGGTGTGGTGTCAGTATAAGGAATCTAAATGAATCTAAATTCTGATGAAAATACAGCCCCCCTACCCCAACGGATTCTACTGGTGGATGATGAAGAAGATATCCGGGATGTGCTCACCATTGCGCTGGAGGACATGGGATACGATGTCACCACCGCTGAAAACGGCAACGAGGCATTGGAAAAATTTGATACGGCTGATTTTCCCATGGTGCTCACCGATATCAAAATGCCGGGCATGGATGGCATTGAGCTGTTAAAAAAAATCAAACAGATTTCTCCTGACACCGAAATTATCATGATCACCGGACATGGAGATATGGATCTGGCCATTGAGAGTTTTAGAAATGAGGCTGTTGAGTTCATTACTAAACCCGTGGATGTCACTACCCTTGAGATTGCTATCTCCAGGGCCCGGAAAAAAAAAGAAATCCGCCAAGGTTTGAAAGCCTATACTGAAAGCCTTGAAACCATGGTATTGGAAAAATCCAATGCCCTTGCCAAACGCCCTGCACGGAAAGGTGATAAAAAAGAAATTCTCGAATCCATGGAGAATCTTCCCATGATTGTCTTTGTGGTGGATCGGGCGTTTCAGATTAAAAGCTGTAATGCCTTGTTTAAAAAGACTTTTACCAGGCGGGATGAGTCCTCTGAAGATACCCCTGAAAAATTTTGCCACCAGGTGTGTCAAAATAACACCCTGCCCTGCCCCGAATGCCCTGCCCTTGTTACCTTTAAAGATGGAGAACCCCACCAAACAGAAATTAGCTACACCCTGGCCAATGGAGAGCAACTGCCCTGTCTGGCCTGGGCCGCCCCCATTGCTGTAAATGAGGATGGAACGGTATCCGAGGCCATTATTATGGCAACGGATATACAAAAGGTGATGAATATCAAAGACCATCTCACCTCCTTGGGCCTGATGATCGGTTCGGTATCCCATGGGATTAAAGGTCTTCTCACCGGCCTGGATGGCGGGGTTTATCTTTTAAATTCGGCCTTGAAAAAGGAAGATCAAGCCCAAGCCCAGGAGGGGTTGGAGATGGTGCGGCAGATGACTTCTAAAATTAAAAAAATGATTTTGGACATTCTGTTTTACGCCAAGGATCGGGAGCTTCAAAGGGAGACGGTATCAGCAAAGGAGTTTGAGAAAGATCTTTTAAACACCATGGATTCCCGGGCAACTGCCCTTTCCATTGCATTAAAATATACATTACCAGACCCGGATTTTACCTTTAGAGCCGATACCGGGGCACTTCATTCGGCCCTGATTAATATCCTGGATAATGCCTTGGATGCTTGTGTAACTCATAGGGAAAAGGATGGGCAAATACAATATTTTGTGGAACTATCTGTCTCTTGTACATCCCCAGACGTCATCTTTACCATCACCGACAACGGTATCGGCATGGAAAATCAGGAGATGGAAAAGGCCTTTTGCCTGTTCCATTCCGGTAAGGGAAAAGGCGGCACAGGTCTCGGGCTTTATATTTCCAAGCACATCATTGATCAGCATGGGGGGAGTATTACAATAAATTCTGAGAAGAATAGTGGTACCACCTTTACTGTAACTCTTCCTATAAGTTAAGCTAACAAAGCTGGCTGCTTGCATTAAAATTTTTGTCATGAGCAAAGGCATGGTTGATTCAGTTAGCGTAAATATGGACTTAAATCATCTATTGGCGGTGGAATCAAAACAAATTTTCCCACATGCTTTTTGTCTGTGAATTCACGTTGTGCTTCAACAATTTGTTTGAGTGGAAATGTTTTTGCCAGAAGGGGTTTGATCTCACCTTTTTCGATATAAGAAATAAGGTTGGGGAAAATAGGCTCATCCCAGGCTGTACATCCTATCAGCCTCAAATCCTTTAGATAAAAATCGCGCATATCAAGTTCCACAAGCGGGCCAGCAATGGCACCCGAGGATACAAACCGACCGCCTCTTTTTAATACTTTGAGCATCTTCCCAAAGCCATCTCCTGCAACATTGTCAACGACAACATCCACGGATTTTGCACCCAAAAAACCCACAAGATCCTCGTCACGGGCTATGACTTGATCCGCACCTATTGCGTGTACTTTTTCAAGTTTTGCTCTCCCTGCGATGGCTGTTACAAACGCCCCCCGGCGCTTTGCCAATTGTACTGCTGCGGATCCAACACCACCCGAAGCACCCGCTATCAATACATGTTCACCTTTAATCACCTTTGCCCGGTGAACCATATTTTCAGCCGTACCATAAGCGCATGGGATGGTGCCAAGCTCGGCATTACTCCATTCACAGTCCACAGGAAAAACCTCGGTTGCAGGTACTTTTACAAATTGTGCAAACGCACCGTCAAAGTCAGAAGCCATCCAAATGTTTTCCAATGAATCCCAGCCTTTACTTCGCATACAGGACCGAACCAATACGCGTGAGCCCACAAGGCTTTTATCTCCTCCCGCTGGAACAGCAACAACTCCACCGCAACAATCCGTACCCTGAATGAACGGAAATGGTGTTGCCTCATTCCAACCGCCATCACCTTGTTTTTTTGCTTCTTGTTTTTCCTCGTCTCCTGTTGTAAGAGATGCCGTGCTGGTTGTTACTTTGGAAGAGTACCAGCCAAGGCGGGTATTTATTTCAGTATTGTTTACGCCAGCAGCAAGTACCTGTAAAAGAATTTCGTTTGAAGCAAGTTCAGGAATCGGAACATCCCGGTAATCAAGTTTTTCATAACCGCCGTTGCCGGTTGTGACAACTGCTTTCATGGTTGTTCTGCAATCTTTGATATCAAAGCGATCCTTTATAGGCGTTGTTGTATTTTCTTTTTTCATTTTGTAAATATCTCCTAATAATCTTCGGTTCGATAGCCATTATAACATACTTTAATCTACAGTATAATTTTATTTATTGTTTTTTTATATTAATAAATTCAATTTGTTATAAAACCGACACAAACCTGTTTATCATATTTTTTCAACCTCTCTCTTTAAGCTAACCCCCAAATAAGCGGTTCATCCGTTTCATTTGGCTGGTTTGAAATTGAGTATAAATGTCCTCCGATTTCATGCCTGAAAGTCTCTATCCTTTATCCTCCTTCTTTGGATTCCGGATATTCGGTATTGCCTCAATCACTATTATTTTGTTCTCCATGTGCTACGGATTTCTTTTGTTGCCTGTATTGGGCAATCTTGCTTAATAGTTATGAGATTGATGCCAATGCCTTTACTCTATATATTACTATAAAAAACCATGCGATCACAATTCTCTTGGCTCCGTTAAAAGCAGAATTCCTGAAAGTATTTCTTTCATCCTGGCTTTTGAAATCCTGCCGATTTTTTCTATCAAATCACTTTTATTGACGGTATAAATTTGAGTTATATTCACCACGCTTTTTTTGGGTAGATTTGCCTCTCCCTTTTTTAAACTCACATTTCCAGGAGACGAAGCACGCTTCAAATTGGAAGTCAGAGAGCAGACCAGAACAGTATTTATCCGACTTGCATTAAAAAGGTTGTTTTGAATAACAACATGGGGGTGTTTATATCCCGGCTCAGAATTGTCTGGTTCTCCAAGATCCACCCAATAAATTTCACCTTGCTCAATTACCATGCATCCCTCTCAAGAGTTTGGGCCTGTTTTTTCTTCATGGAAGATTGAACTTGAAGTTCACTTGAGTCTGGATAATCAGCAAAAGCCTTGTTGATTTGAGACAAAAGATCATGATTTTCATTTTTTTTGATAAAATCTTGAACCGCAATTACAAATAACTTACTTCTTGATATTCGTAGTTCCTCAGCCAGCTGATTGACTTGTTCAAATAATTCCTTCTGCATCGATATTGCAGTTTTTACAGTATTTGCCATAAAGCACACCTCTCTTTTAAATGAAAACCATGCGTGCATTATGGCAATAGGTTATACCAATGTCAATACCAAATATTATAACAAAGTATCGAAAACGTTACAGCCTAAGACTGCTACCATCCAATTCACCGGCTCGTCCGGTACATTTTGATTGTTGAAAATCCTCCCCAAAAGGCGCCATCGCCAAAAAAAACAACGGTAATGGCCTTGGAATTCTTGTACTGCTGGGCAAAGGCTGAGCCAATGGCCAGAGGGGGGCCTGCACCGACCACCGTGGATGTCATCAAAACGTTGACATCCGGATCTGCCAGATGCACAGGGTGCCAGCCTTGCCGCCATTGACACCTGTTTCTTTGGCCATGATCTCCGCCATCAGGGAATTTAAGTTGGCACCCCTGGCAATGAGATGACCATGGCTGCGATGATTGCTGACAATGACGTCTTCCGGTTCAAGGGCTGAAACAATACCTGTGGCAACCGCCTCCTGGCCATTGGCCAAGATTTACATACCCGGCAGTCGGCCGTCCTCCTGGCTTAGTGCCACAATTTTTTCCTCGAATTTTTGGATCAGGAACATGTTTGAATAAAAATGTGTTTGAAGATCCGGGATGATTTGATTTTCTGTCATAAACCCTCCTTGTGATTTTCTATTTTTAACGATCAAAATCTACGGTTTATCCGCCAGGATTTTTTTGTCTTTTGTCGAGATTTTGTAAGTCAATATAAAAACCCGAATATCCATAAAGGGATCTTGGCATTCATACCATGTTCAATATTATCCAAGGCCAAATATGAATCAGGAATATTTTTGATCTGTTTAAAAGTTTTGCCTTTACCACCTATCTCAAAAAGAATTTTGTCATCCACTATAAAATCACCTTTTGGAGGAATTGTAATCATGTGCTCCTCTTGGATCATGCAAGTAAAAAATATTTCTCTTATAGTGCCTGAATTAACTTTTTCTTTGTCACATATTGCAAGCGCCTGGTTTGGATTGTTTAAATAAATCTTTTCAGGTTTTTCAAGTCCTCTGATACTTTTATTTTTTTTTGACAAACAGGTAATGGCTTTACCATCTTCTAAATAACTTAGATAGGTTTTCAGTGTTCTTTCATCTCCGACCTCAATTATTTGTTTTAATCGTTTCATGTCTGGTGTAAAAGGAGCTGATCTTGCGATTGCTGAAAGCAGCATTTTTAACTTTTTAATACTGACACCCGCCAACCTGGGATATATTGAAAGTAGATCACTTTCTATTGTCGTGTGTAAACTCTGCTCCAGAGTTCTTAAATAAGTATCTTCATCGGGATGCTCCAGGAAATAAGGGAAATATCCATGTCGAAGATACTCTTGAAATATAGGCAGTATTTTTAAATGCTCCGAATCTAATTTTTGGGTAATCTCAAGGGAATGCTTTTCATGATCCGTCAGTATAGAGACAATATCAAAAACCGGTAACTCAATATGATATTTCAATTCAATGAATTCCCTTAAAGAAAGACCTGTCATTTTATAAACGACAGCTCGTCGACTTAAATCATGGCTTCCTTTGTGAATTTCCAACGCAGAACTACCGGATACGATAAGTTTGATATTCAGGAAAGAATCATGAATACTTTTTAGCTCTCTTGACCAGTTCGGATATTTGTGAATTTCATCAAGACATAAAAGCTGTCCGCCATAATTAACAAACTCATGTGCAATGTCATAAAGGGAATGACCGACAACCATAAAATGATCAACCGGAACATACAAGGCTTGCTTGCTTAAAATATCACCCTGGATAAAAGAATAAATATATTGAATCATTGCCGTAGTCTTTCCAACTCCGCGTTGACCTGCAATAATTGAAAATCGATTTTTCAGCGCATGCTTTTTCAAAAAATATCTTTTGAACGGGCGGTTAAATGAATTTAAAATGGTTCTATGGTGCATAAATAATTTTTCAATCATAGTTTCAATCCTGTTATGGTATTTAAAAACTAAGTTAAACTATAATTGTTAGTATTGCAATACTAATAATAATATTCACATACTGGTCTACAATACTACTTAACCTTCCCAATTGATGTCACATATCCGGTTCATTTTCGTTAAAATCCATATTAAATTCTTAATGCAAGCCTTGTCCAGAGGGACAAGGGATCACAGATCAATCACCTCGCAGGAGATTCCCTATGAAAGTGGTTTGCTGATAGGCCCGGGTAAGTGGGATGGAGAATTTACCTTAACTGCCGCTGAAGCGTTGCTGCTTCCTGTCCGCATAACCCCCAAAATCTGCGGTTCATCCGCAGCATTTTATTTGTTGAAAAACATTGGTTGCATAAAGAAACTGATGCGGCCACCGCTTCCAGATAAACCCGGTATCCCCCTTTCGTTTGATACGCTTCTGATTTATCAGTGAAATGCGCATTATCATCTCCCCTGCCCTTCGTTGAATTGAAAATTGTCACCAAAGTCATATAGAAAATAGAATTTCAAATTGCCAAGTGGATAAATAGAGCCTATCGTTGAATTATATGGCCTACACTCATGGCCATAGTAATCTTTCTCATTTCCGAATATTATTTTTTTATTCCGTGGCGTTCTACCTAAGTAGAACATATGCGCATGCTCGAAACCAAAACCATTTGCTTCTCTAATTATGTCGAAAAGATCATATAATTTTGCATTATCCTCTATGTCAATTACTCGTATCGTTTCATGATCATAATGCCAACCTTCTAAACACTCTATCGTTAACCTATAAATCATCGTATATTCCCTTATCTATATTTGCCAATGTGAAATAGTATAAGTGCAAAACGCCTAAATCACCGGTGAAATCCGGTGCATGTTGCTTGTTTAGCTTTAATCAAGGGCAACCGTAGTCTTGCCACCCTTATTCTTTCTATTGGTCTATCCCGTCTTTATTTATTTTCTGCATACGTTATGAGATTCAGGCTTATTCCTTGCGGATCCTTTATCACACAAAAACGTCCGACTTTTGGGATAATACGCCGTGTCCTTTGAAATAATCCTTCATTTCTTCTTTGCAATATTTTTAGTGATATGTTGTTACGATAGTCGTGTTGATGACCGGCAGGAAGCACCGCGTTGAAATTGATAATGCAATAATCACGGTTTGATCCCAAGCTTGTGCAGATCCCTTTTTTCCCTTACGAAGTTTTAAAAAACGTATTTATTTTGTCCTTATGTTTGGCAACATATGCACAACTAGGTTCTTCGCCGCATTTCCGGCATCTTGTGTCATATGCCGAATTGAGTGTCCGGCAGGAGGGGCAGGCATAGTGCTGCCGCATCTCTTTGAGCCACCGCTGATACCCGGCAGACCTGATCCGGTTGAAATTTTCCCAGTTTTCTAAAAATACAATCGTAATGGCCACCAGCATCTTCACGCTTTGACCAAAAGATAAATATCAAGCGTATCTTTCAGGATAATTGGAGAAAGGTTTGATGCCCCCGGCTGAAATTGCTCCAGTTTATTCAAGATTCGATTTTCATCTCCAGGTGCAATCCTTTCACGGTCAAAATTATAATGACACAGATCTATTTTATCTTCAAACCTGACAATGGCATCAAAGGTGTCTTTATCTTCCAGTGTAAAGGCACTGTCCATCATGCTGCGATAAGCATTTTGTATTTTCAGTGTTTCATCATCAAAAAGGTGGAAAAATTGCTGAAACTCTCCTTTTACTGAGGGTTCCACTATAACGAGGTACCCATTATTTTTTAAGACCCTATATGCCTCTTTTAGGGCTGCAGAGCTATTTTGATGATGCAGTGACAGTGTAAAAAGTACAAGATCAAAAAGGGAATCGCAAAGCACCAGGGATTCTCCATTGCCAATCCTGAAATCCACGGTATCATAATTTTCTTTGGCTTCCCTTATGGCATTTTCATCTGGATCGAGTCCAATGAAAAGTTTTGTATCATCCGCCAGGAATGAAGATATCTTGCCCCCGCCGCAACCAATTTCAAGAACCGCCTTTTCCTTGAAGACTGCTTGCTTTTTAATCATTCTGGCGGTCATATGTTCTGTGTCATATTCCATTTCAATCCTTAAAAACTCGTGAAATAATTTCGCTCACTTCACTAAGCCAATTCTCTCGTTGCTCTTTTGTGCTGGTGACAATGATATTAAACATTTTACGGTGAAACTCCTGTACTCCGCAGAGGTCAAAAATGCAGTTTTTCCAGATGGTTTCTAAAGGATCAAGAAAGGTCTTTTTTTCACGCTCTGTCTCAGTGTTTGATGTATTGAATACTATAGCTTTCTGAGCTTTCAATAAACCAACCGGAACCCCCTCACCACTGTCAGTTTCTAAAAATTCATAGGCAAGGCCTGGCCGCATAATTCTGTCCACCCAGCCAGAAATCTACATTAAATTCTTAAAGTGCTGTTTTTGGGGTCAAAAACATTAACCTAAGCCTGTTTTCGGGGCGTTTTTTTGATATTTATTCTATATATTCAGTATGTTGACTTGGTCCGACAAGAATCAGATGCCAAAACGCTTCCGTACCTGCCTTAACCACGAGGTTTCTGATTCTTCAGTAACAGCACCCTTTTTTAAGGGAGATGCTGTCACCGCTTAAGTTCCTCAAGTGTCGTCAGCCAGGTGTTGAAGTGATGACATTTCTTTCGTATGGTTTGAATCCCAATGGCTTCAGAAATAATTTTCCCCATGGCCACCTTTCTGTATCCTACGCTCAATTTTTCAAGGCGTTTTGATGGTGCTTTTTCTGGATCATCATTTTATACTTGATGGCCAGCTCCGGAGCCAGCACATCGTGGACAAACGTCCGTTCTGTGGTGCCTTCCACGACAATATATATCTCTATACTATTCATGGGAGGGGCCTCCCATCACAATGTTTTTACGCCAGAGTTCTCCCAGGGTATAATCTTCAAGCCAAGTGGAAAGTTCTTCCTCATTCAGGCGTTTGAATACAGAGGCGCCTTTTTCCCGCTTGACCACAATGATATCTTTGGGCTCGAAATAGTCCACCAGGGCCGGGGATTGCGTGGATATAATCACCTGGGTCTTTTGGGAAATAGCGCTGATCAGTTCTGCCAGAATCTCAATGGCATAAGGATGCAATCCAAGTTCCGGCTCATCAATAATAATGGTAGATGGTGATTCCGGCTGCAAAAGGGCCGTGGTCAGGCAGATAAACCGAAGGGTACCGTCGGACATATGCTGGGGTTTGAGGGGGTAGTCGGACCCCTTTTGTTTCCAGCGAAGCCGGATTTTTTCATTCTGGTTCGGTTTCAAAATAAAATCGTCAAAGAAAGGGGTGACCAGGCGAATGGTCTCCACTATCTGTTCATACACATTTTTTTTATAATGCTTCAAATCAAACAAAAAAGGAGCAATATTGGCGGCATCAAATCTCAGATACTCACAATCATCCACAGTTTCATACCGGCGCATGGGAGACACTTTACTGGTGTCATGAAAGTGGTAGATTTTCCATGAAGAAATGGCATCATATATATTGGAAGCAACACTTGCTCCCCCTGCAACACCGTATTTATCTTTTTCTTTGAGTAACTCCGGCTTGGATTCACCACTTGCCATTTCCAACCAACCACTTGTTCCTCCATCAGAATTCCTTGCCTCATCATTGATGATGAAGGTTGCATCCGCAGTGGGTGCAAGTTTGAAACGATAGCCATTGGCCCCAAATATTGCCTCAATCACTATTTGCCGGGTGACCTTGGGGCCATTGAAAAGAAAATCATCGCTGTCACCCCCATCGGCAATGTAGGCTTTTAAGTTGGCGCTTTGAAGTCCCGGTAAAGGCAGCTCTATCATAGCCCTGAGCATCCGGAAAAAATCAATAAAGTTACTTTTCCCCGCACCGTTTCCACCAATGAGAACATTCAGGTTGGTAAGCTTAAAATTCTCAAGATTCTTAATGGACTTGAATCCTTTTATGCTCAGCTGGTCTAATGATTGTGCCATTATTTTATTCTCCATGTGCCAATCTTTATGCAACCCATTTCCTGTCATTTACAGCAAAATCAACAACCAAATTATAAATATTTTCGCATTTTTCTTTAAACACGATTCTATCATAACTCTTGGGCAAATCCTTGTCTAAGGTCTCTTCAATGGCATTTTTTACAATCCGCTGTGTCTGCCCGTCTTTCCACCAGTCCTGAACCAGTACCTTGGGGTACTCATCCAATAACCGAACAATGAGATCCAGCTTTTCAGGTAAATTTGAGCCTGCCTGATGCATCAATTCCATACAAATTGTGGCTGTGAGAATCGGGAACGACTCAAATATAGCCGAAACGCTGGGATGCTTGGATGCAAGTTTGACTTTCTGATCTTCAGCTTTGGTAAGATTGTCTTTTTTTAAGGTATCATAAAGTTCAAGTTCTTCTTCAGTCAAGCCCTCACGGACATGGCGTTCATCTTCTTCTTTCATACCCTTTGCAAATTTCATCAGATCATCATAATAATTTTCTGTCGAACTGCCACCCACATTGTATTTGTCTATGATTTCCTGAAATTTTTGTGCAAAATCTGTCCGCGTATGATTTTGCTCCATCATCTTATGCAGTTTGTCTTCTATAAAGCTACGCATTTCGGTAATTTTAATGTTTTTATAAAAGCTTTTTTCATATTCCGGAAAACATTGTAATAATCAACAATTTCACCGTTCTTCTTTTCAATATATTTGCCGTTGTATCCCTTGATTTTATGGGATGTAACTCGATTGGCACGTGCAATGGTCTGCATCAGGGTATGGTCTTTCATGGGTTTGTCCAGGTACAGGGTGGATACGGTTTGTGCATCAAAACCAGTCAACCACATGGCACAGACAAACACCAGCTGAAGGGGATGTTCGGGGTCCTTAAAGTTAAATTCTATATCATGACCGTGCTCGTCCAGTTGATCCAGCCGCTTAATATGCGGTTTCATATCCAGCCCGGCTTTTTCAAATTTTTCTTCATCTGCTTTAGGGTCACTGATAACCACCGCCATCTCAACCGATTTCATGTAAGCGACAATTTTCTTTAACCATGCCTTTTCAATATCATTGGCAGATTTTTTGATTAGCCCCCGCAATTGTTTAATTTCGGCTTTCCATTGCAGTTGCACTTTGTAGAACATTTTTACGGCAGTAAATTTATCAAGGGTAATGACCATGCCTTTACCCAAATATCCCCTGCGAGGAAAATGGTAAGTAATATCCTTGGCAATCGTGTCCAGACGATCATCCCTTTTGATCACTTCCATCTCTTTGGCAAATTTTTTCTCCAGCTTTTCCTGCTGGGCCTCATCAAGGTTTTCATCTTCTAAAAGCGCGTAGAATTCTTCGCTTAACTCATCATTTTGTATGAGCACTTCCGGTACACGTTTCTCATAGAACAAAGGAACTGTGGCTTGATCTTCCATGGCCTGCTGGAAATTATACTCGGACACATAATCTCCAAACCAGCGGCTTGTTTTACGTGATTTCCCCAACAAGGGGGTTCCGGTAAATGCAATGAAATGAGCCCCTTTTAAGCCAGCACGCATATTTTGGGCAAGGGATTTGTATTGGGTTCGATGGGCTTCATCCACCATCACGATTATTTCCCGTTCGCCGGGCTTGAATAACCGGGGGTATGTTTTGCCTTTGTCATATCTGAATTTATGAATCAGGGTAAACACAACCTTTTTGTTCTGCCCGAGGAATTCCCGCATTTCAGCCGCGTTGGCAGGTTGGGCTGCATCATTTTTCTTTATTGTACCGGTGTTTAGAAAATTGCGGTAAATCTGTCCGTCAAGGTCCTGCCGGTCTGTAACAACCACAAAGCTGAAGTTCCCTGGAACCTTGCGAAAAATCTTCCGTGAATAAAAAATCATTGAAAAGCTTTTACCAGACCCCTGTGTATGCCAGAAAACACCCAGTTTACCATCATATTCCTGCCGGTTGAGAAATCGTTCATAGGCGTTATTAACACCAAGAAACTGATGATTCTGTGCTATGATTTTGCTGGTTTCCTTATGGAACAAAATGAAGTTTTCCATATAATCCAGCAATCTGGGCGGCTGGCACAACCCTGCAACCGCATATTCCAGACTGGTCCCATCCCGGACAATTTGTTTGCGATCCACTTTTTCTTTTTCATTGTCCACCCGCAGCCAGATGAAAAAATACTCCCAGCCAGCCGTAAAACTGCCCACCCGGGTTTCTATGGCATTAGACAGGATACAAAAGGCATTGCAATGGAACAGTTGGGGAATATCATTCTTATAATTTTTAAGATTATCATCAAAGGCTGCGCGCAGTTTAACATTGGAATTTTTCAGCTCCACAAAAACCATTGGCAACCCATTGACATATAAAATCACATCCGGCCTGCGAAAAGAGGCATTAGACGTCTGGCCTATGGCTTTTATCCAGAACTGGGACACAGCCAGATACTCATTGGCAGCACCTGCACCGGTTTGGGCATTGTCAAAATCAATCAGCCGGACAATTTCATTCTGCTTTATCCCATCCCTGTCATCAAACTCAATGGGCACACCATCACGAATCAGCCCGTGCAGTTCACGATTGGCAGCAATTGCCGACATTGCCCCCCGGCGATCCATGACGGTATCCACGACATCATCAATTGCATTTTCAGGGATATCCGGATTGAGTCGGGTGCAGGCAGACTTTAAACGGTCGGCAAAAACAACATCCCGCTTATCTTTGCGGTTGGAGCCGTCATTTAAGGTGTCAGGATTTGATGTGAAACAGTTGAGCAGTTCAAACCCATATTGCTGGCTCAGCGTTTGCAAAATTGCCTGTTCAATGTCATCTTCAGAAATAAAGTTCTTTGCCATAAGCTTTTTGCCCTTATGATTGGCTTTTTATTGATTTATGACGCCGGTTCTTCCTCCATCATGCTGGGAGGGAATTGGATATCTAAGTTTTCTACTGAGAGTTTGCCTGAGAGTGGCTTTTAAGTCTGTATTGGCTCGTAGATTATCAGCAGCAGCCCATAAGTCGTTTTCCAATTTTTTGATTTGTTCTTTATTCATATTGTTGTTGTTGTTCAATTCTATTTAAAGGTTATCAGCTTTTCTTTTGAAGCATTTTTAATCACATCAAAAATTTCTTTTAAAACAGGGCTTTCCCCATACAGGTCGGAAAACTCCTGGGTTGTTTCTTTTGCCTCTTCCACAATTTTATCTGCCATTGTCAGGATGGTTTCTTTCACAACTTTGTATTTTATTTGTGTATCCTGGGAAAATCGTTCAAAGTGTTTGGGCATCAAAAATTGGAAATGCCTTCCCCCGCCTATCTTCATGGCCATTTTTTTTGCATAGGGATACACATATGTGGACAATAAATCATAGAAGGGTGCCAGGGTTGTTCCGTTTTCCCCATGGATGAAGGAAATATTTTTTGCATGGGCATCACAATTGCCGATTAAACCGTTAAAAATAATGAGTTGCAATAATCGCTTGGTATCTTTGATCTGAACAGCACTTTCATTTCTGATAAGTGAAAAACACACCTCAAGCGTCGGGGTATATTTTAGCTGAGAATTGACATTCAATGCCTGGCAGAAGTCCTCCTGTATCAGTCTGGTAATCTGTCCGTTTTCTGTCTTTCTGTCGTATCGGTCAATGATGTATAAAGGCGTTTGATTAATTTTTAGAAGTCTGACATCAGGTACGGTCAAGCCCATTCTTTTGGCCAGCATCATGCAAAAAGTTTCGTTTTCAACCGTGCCATGGAGATCTTTAATAGGGGTCTTTAAGATATGAGAAGAGGGTGCGCCATTCATCGAGATTCGGATTTTATTATCTTTTAGTGAAACAGGCAGTTTTTCCTGGGCACCGGCCAGAGAAAGCCTGATCCCCTTTTGGTCTGCCATAAACGGATTTTCAGGCAGTTCTTCTATTATTTTTGTCAAATGATCGTCAGTAAGGGCCATGTATGAATACGCTGTGGGTTCTGGCGGTAAGTCGCCATCTTCAAATAACGACACAGCACCGGCACAATCCCCCCCAATAGCCTTTAACAATTCAAACTGGTTACTGACAGGGATCTGAAGTTTTCTGGAAATGACATTCAGTATTTTGCCTTCAGGTAGCAGGTTGGTAAAATACGAATATGAATCATCGGCCAAATACGGATCTTCCCGTAACGGCAGGGAAACAGACAACCGATGGCTTTCCGGTGAATTGATCCAGCTTATATCATACTGAAAACAAAAGCGGCGTTGCTGATCCAGCCACAACTCTCCCGCCTTGAATTGATTGACAAAAACATTGAGCTTATTCTTCACCAAAATGCTCCTCAATATAGCGGATTAGTTTGTGGTTTGTTTTTGGTACAGCAAAGAGCTTAAATCCAAGACCTTTCAATACATGCAGGGCTTTTTCCAACTGGACAGTGGGTTTCCCATTTTCAAGATCCGACAGGAAACGGGTGCCGACATTTAGATACCCAGCCGCTTCTGCCTGGGTTAAGCCTTGGTCCTTTCGTGATTTCCTGACAAGTTTACCAATCGTTTTTGTATTCATATTTTCCAATTTGTTATAATTTATTCCCGATAGGTAATATACAGTGCGAATTTATGAAATGCAATTAAAATATTCCCGATAGGTAAAATTTAGAAGATAAGATTTGTTTTTATTAAAAAAATTCCCGACCGGGAACGTATGGAAGACAAAGCTCCCCCATCAACACGGCACAGCTGCCGTAAACGCGGTGACCGGTCCAGCTCCTTGTTCAGATGGGATAGACGAAGTCAGCACCGCATTAAGGCGGCGCAGCCGCCTTAACGTAAATATCTGCGGCTTGACCGCAGCATTTTGCTTGTTGCATTTTTCTTCAATTAAGGGTCAAACGAGTGTTCCCTTACTCTGTATTCAATGTCCACAGGTTCAAGTTTTCTCTGTTAGAATATAAAACCGATAACAATTCCCAAGGCACCAATGCTCATTGAAAATATCAATAAAACTGAAGTCAAACATCCTGAATTTTTTTCAGGTTTTCCTTTTTTTTCCATCTCATCAAACATTATATAATCAAAAACTTCATCGTCCCCGAATACACTTTCTTCCTCTTTCTCTTCGAAAAAATCATCATTCATAATCTTGATTTAATTCCTTTAACGCAAAGCTAAGTGATCGGGAGAGTTCATTCCATAGAATAACCTTCTTATTAACAATATTTGACTGTTATAACCATTCTTTTTTGTTGAAATGATAAAAGTATTTTTATGTTCATTGCTGGGGTGGCGTTGCTCGAACCGGGGTTATCGTCGGATGCTGGCTGTCACGGCATGTTTATCAGGGACATACGGCATTGAATGGGCTTCGGGTACTTTGACAGCAGTGTCCTAAATAATCAAAAAAAACGCACCCGACTATAGAGAGCAAGCCGATTATATTGTAAGGTGAGTTAACGAGTCATCATAATTAAAATGGAACCCATGTTTCATAAGGAGTAACAATGGCGCAATACCGGATATTAATGCATGGAAAAACCCTTCAAACAGCTATAACTTACCTAAAGGATCTTGCCGCTGGAAAAGTCACACCAGGATTATATTTAGAACATAGGTTGCAAGAAACAGATATTTCCCTGATGGATACAACTGAATTTGTTGAACAGCTTGTCAGAACCAAACAGCCTCAAATATTTGCAGAAAGCGCGGTTAATGGGAACGGCAGGGACTGGAACCAAAGAGAGCTCTCAATATTGGGAGACATTGGTATCTCAGTTCCTGTGCAGGTGTTTGACAATGGGATGCATTATCATCCAAGCGTCCATAATGCCCCTTTTGCTGCTACCCTTTTATATATCCCCGGAGCTTTGTTACGCAACGGCCAGGGCAAAAGGCCAGCAGACTGGGAAGAAGTAACCAAGAAGGAGCAAATTGATGTTGATGCATATAATCAATTGTATGAAAGACGGTTGCTGCCGTCACTTTTATTTGCGAATGAAGTGGCAGAATTTAACAAGAGGCAAGCGTTGATAACTATTCCCGGTATTGGGTGCGGGCAATTTGCTGGGAAGTTCAGGGGACAATTGGGTGAAAAACTGAAAAATGCGATTGTTGCTTTGCTGACAAAACATGGTGAGGTGCTATCGAACATTAAGGCGGTTTATTATGATCCCCATCAAAGCTGTACCAATGAACGAAAGGAGATACATCACATCTCTTTTCTTGTCCGTCCCCTTGCACAGGGAAATGATGACAAATCACAATTGTGCCTTCCTGAAAAATATGAGGATGAAGGAGATGATTTTTCCGATTGCGATCTGTTCAGTTTTGTGGCCTGGGATCATGTGTCATGGCCGGGTAATGATTTTTATATTGGATCACGGGCCACTGATGATGGGGTAAAGGCGGCTGCCACAGATTCCATGGCAGTGATGACAGGGGTTAAGGGAAGATACAATGACCGGACACATCAATATGATCCACCTGAAGAATATTGTAATTGGAATAATGTTGTTTCAAGGAATCAGCTTCAAATAAATGTAAAAGATAACCTGTATGTATTACCTGATGTTTAGGAGTTCCTAAAACCCAATACAACGTGACCTTCGGCAAGCCTGCGTGATTACACTCTTCATTATTATGAACTCCCTAATGCTGAATTCATCCTGCTGCTAATGCCTCGGAAGGGGGTTCTTTTCTGGAAAAATATCGTGCCAGTAAAAAATCAACCCGATCAATGGTCAATTCCCTGAAAAAAAAATTCTCCCAATAGGGCCGTATTTCTTCTTTTAATGCAAATGTATTGGCGGTTTTATCCAGAATAAAATAGTCCTTATCATAATTACTGAGAAAATGAAGCGGCATTCTTTCTAAATGGGAAATCACCGAATTTAAATTAAAGTTCAATGGATCTTTTGCTTCATACAATGCCTTATAATCCCATCTCTTATCGTTGTTTTCCAGAAAAAAATTTAAAAAGTGTTCCGCTATGGTTTTAACAGACCAGATGGTGCCGGGAAGCTTAAGAATGATTGAAAGAACCACCATCTTGTATGACTTGGTAGGATTTAAACTCGTTTCAATATAATAAAGAAAAGACTCACCTGGGGTGTCTATCAATTCATTTTCATAGGTGGAAAAATTTTCTTCGCAGAATTTCCTGACCCGGAGCCAGCCTTTAAAGTGGCGGATAAACATAAAAGGATCTACATCACAGGTATTTATCATAACATCCAGGATAGACGGATCAGAAATCCCAAGATTATCCTTGATCTCAAGGTAGAGAGATTTCAGACGGGCTTCAGTGGTGGCAGGGGCCATGAGTTGCTTAATTTCCCTGTCCCATATCCGTTGTACTTCAATGTCTGGATTCAAATAGCAATTGTCTGGAAGTTGCTTTAAAATAAAATTCAGTGATGTCTCTTTTGAACTGTTTCGGAACGCTTCCGTTGAATTGTAACCGGCCAGTGCAAGGGGGGCCACATGGACTTTTTTGAAATTGCCCACAAAATCAATCACCACAAGATATTCCTTGTCTGCTGCTCTGCGAAGCCCCCGCCCCAGTTGTTGGAGAAACACGGTGAAAGACTGGGTGGGGCGTAAAAGCAGCACATGGCTCAGCTCCGGGATGTCAATCCCTTCATTGAAAATATCCACAGTACAGATTATCTGTAGATTGTCCTGTTCGTTCTGCAGGCGACGGATGGCAACGGTTCTTTCCTGGTTGGAATGACTGCCAGTTAAGGCAATGGCCGGAATTTGGTGTTTTTCAGACAATTGTCTTGCCGTATAGTCAGCGTGGGCAATGGAGCTACAGAAGGCAATTGCTTTGATTTTTCCCCAGGAGGGTAAATATTTCTGCAAGTTGTGCGCAACTATTTCTATCCGCGCAGCGTTGTTTAATGCAGCTGTTAGCGCGTTTTCATCATATCTGGTACCGGTCCATTTGATTTGCTCATAATCGGTTTTGTCATAAACTGCAAAATATTGAAACGGGGTTAACCAGCCCTTACCCACTGCGTCCAGCAACCGCAATTCATATGCCACATTGTAATCGCAGAGTTTCAGCACATCCCTGCCGTCCATCCGTTCCGGTGTAGCCGTCAGGCCGAGAAAAAATTTGGGTTTAAAATAATTGAGAACTGCACGATACCCTGCCGCTTGGGCATGGTGGAATTCATCCATGACGATGTAATCAAAGTGATCCGGCACAAACTGCCGATGATGTTCCGGCTTCATCAGTGTCTGAATCATGGCGAAAACGCCCGGGTTGTTCATGTTATCGATCTTCTCAGACCCACTGAGAAGTACACCGAAATGGCTGTTTCCCAGAACAGACCGATAACTTTGCCTGGCCTGCATCAGAATATTTTCCCTGTGAGCAATGAAAAGAAGCCGCCCGCTGCCGGACTGAAGGAAATCAAATGCCGATAAAAACGTTTTCCCAATGCCTGTGGCTGCAATCACCGCAGCTTTTTGGAACCCATGGGATCGCATATCAGAAAGATTTTTGATGGCTTCCTTCTGCGCTCCATTGGGTTCAACATTAGGAGAGACACTGTTATCCACCGAATCATCTGCACCCCAGCCGGTTACCTTGTCAAAAACATGATCCGGCTGAACCCAATTCTTTGGTGGAGATGCTGCCGCATTAAAGCGTCTGCGGTAGCCATTCAGGTATTCGTCTGTTATCTCAACAGATTCTTTCTGCCAATAGTGATCAAACATCTCCAAACCGGATTGAAATGGGCTTGCAGGCAAAAAAGGCAGATTCACTTCTCCAGTGGAATAATAGTTCCATTCAAC
>Ga0208900_1000424_pt1 | contig 26696 bp, 26 predicted proteins | sample AntAceMetag02UKK_FD_184763 | JGI IMG/M metagenome (GOLD analysis project Ga0208900, IMG submission 184763) | Saline lake microbial communities from Ace Lake, Antarctica - Antarctic Ace Lake Metagenome 02UKK (SPAdes) (version 2) | ecosystem: Environmental > Aquatic > Non-marine Saline and... | reverse complement strand
TGAAGGGGATTCAGGAAACCATTAATGGAATTCGCAAAGAGGTGAACACACTACAGAAATCCACTTCCACCATGCTTAGCGATTTAACAAAAGACCGGGGCGAAGGTGCTGCCGAATGGAGCAAAATGCAGGCAGCTATAGCTCAGATCAGGAAATCAGGGGTGATGAAGACTACCGAAAAGAAAGAAAAAGCTCCGGAAAAAAAGAAAGAAGTAGTGCCTGAGAAGAAAGCTGAAAAAATAATTGAAAAGCCGGTAAAAGCTCCAGAACCACAACCAGTAGCAAAAAAGGTAGCAAAACCTGCACCTGAATTATCGCTCGAAGACAAAGTGCTGGCGTTGGTCAATGCTAAACCCAACGGAATAAAAGTTGCAGATATGGAAGGTCCAGTAGGCGAAACACGCATGAAAATTGGGTATGTGGCCAAAAAACTATTGGATGACGGAAAAGTATTAAAGGTTGATAACCTTTATTTCCCCAAGCCTAAAAAAATATAGGGTAACCTTTTTTTAGGCACTTTTTGCAAGAACTGGAATTCCCCTTTTCCCCTGGTAATTCCAGTTTTTTGCACTTAATAATCTAGGTTTGTAAGGTGCTTATTATTTTGAAAAAAAATAAATGTGGAACTGCCATGAAAAAAACGATCGTGTGTGCTTATTGTAAAGGAACGGGAAAAGATCCATTCGATCTGCTCTCTGCAACTTCGTATTGTTTAGTATGCAACAGCACCGGAAAAGTTGAAATTGAAGAACCTGAAATTAATTGCGTATTTTGCGCCGGTACAGGTAAAAATCCTCTTGGTGCACGAATACCTTGCATCGTTTGTGGTGGAAAGGGTAAAAATCATTGCGAAAGCGATACAAAATGCCTGCAATGCAAAGGGACCGGAAAATCGAGCGATAAACTGCCATGTACAAAATGTGGCGGCAAAGGATTTAATTAACAATAAATTTTTTCAAATGAATAATGTTGGAAACAATATCAGAAAGAGTTTACTGAAAAGTCAAGATGCTTTAAACGGGTTCAAAGCCAAGAGAAAAGCCTTTTTTCTTGCGAAGGAAGAGATAATTAAGGAAATTGAAGAGGCAAGGGAAATATGGAAGAATACACTTGATCAATTACCTAATCAGGAATTTAAATATTAATACTATAAACTAAATATACCATGAGCAACAACAATGAAACGAACACTTTGCTTGAACCCAAGCCAATGGATGATTTTGTTGAGACACAATATGTAAAAGACATTACCAACCGCAGTCTCACTTATATGAAAGCCGGATTCCCTGTGCATTTTAGAGGTCCATCGGGAACAGGAAAAACAACGATGGCCATGCACATGGCAAGTAAAATAGGGAGACCGGTAGTAATTATCCATGGCGATGCCGAGTATAAAACTTCCGATTTAGTTGGTAACGAATCGGGTTATAATTTCAAAAAATTAGACGACAAATTTATCCATACTGTGCATAAACAAGAGGAAAGTATGCAAAAAACATGGGTGAACAATCGCTTAACCATTGCAGTACAAAATGGCTTTACACTAATTTACGACGAGTTTACCCGCTCGCGCGCCGAAGCAAATAATATACTTTTACCCATTTTGCAGGAGAGAATGATGACTACATCGGCATCAACAAAAGAGGATTACTATATGAAAGTACATCCCGAATTTCGTGCAATATTTACTTCAAATCCGGAAGAATATGCCGGCGTTAACCGGACACAGGATGCCCTGCGTGACCGAATGGTTACCATGGATCTCGATCATTTTGATTATGAAACCGAGTTGAATATTGCCATGGCAAAATCTAAGCTGCCGTTAAAGGATACTGAAATAATAGTAAAAGTTGTAAGAGGCCTGCGCGAATCGGGGAAAACCGAATTCGATCCTACCGTTCGTGGTTGCATTATGATAGCAAAAACACTGGCAACTTTAAAAACAACACCATCGAAATCGAAAGATAAATTCAGAATAATTTGCCAGGATATTCTTACTTCGGAAACAAGCCGGGTGGGCTCAAAAACTAACCAGGGAAAAGTGAGAATAATCGTTGATGAATTAATAGATCAGTATTTATAAAGATACAATACTACTCACCATTAATAAATTTATAATATTATGCCAATTTCAAGCGCCATAAAAGGACTTCAGAGCATTAAATCGATGCAACATGTCAATAAATCCGGTATTCCAAATAAGGAAGACTCTGACTATATTAAAATGTACATTTTCGAAAAAGAAAGAAGCCGATTACAAGGTGAAGAAATTAGGATTCATCAAAGGCTTGAGATCATCCATAAAAGGTTGAAGGAAATTAATGCTTTTGCAAATGAAAAATTAGGGATGAATCGAAATCAATCAGATACAAAAACTAAAAATTCAAGCAAAGACGGTGAAAATGAATGGGAAACCATGTCGATTGACTATTAAATAAAATAATAAAAACAATTCATTATGTCAGAACCTACACATTCAATTAATGCCACCGGTCTCGCCGATATCCTCGAAAGAGTACTCGACAAAGGAATTGTTATTGCCGGGGATATAAAAATACAGATTGCCGACATTGATTTGTTGACCATCAAAATAAGATTGTTGGTAGCCTCGGTTGATAAAGCTATGGAAATGGGAATCAACTGGTGGCAGGAAGACACTTACCTTTCCACCAAAGCACGCGAAAAAGAAGTTAAAGAACAACAGGAGGATTTGGAAGCCCGCCTCAAAAAACTAGAAGCCGGAAACAGTGGGCAGTAGGCAGTTGGCAGTAGGCAGTAAACAGTAAGCAGTGGGAAGTACTAGAGACTGAGAAATAAAGACTGAAGACTGAAGACTGATGACTGATGACTGAAGACTGAATACTGAGAACTGAAGACTGAGAACTGAGGATCCCGAAAAGTAGAGAATTTTCAATTCTCCTAACTTTTCGAGGATGCACGAGCAAAGCTCGGCACTGAGAATTAAATATAAACCTTAAACATTCAATAATTATGAAAGACGATAAAGACAAAGAAAAAAGTAATGAAGCCAATTTTGAACTTTTTGGACTTGGTGGTTTATTCAAAGGCATCGAAAAGCTGGTTGATCTTGCCGGTAAGCTGGAGGACAAAGGAGGTATAAGCAAAGAAGGTGAAATAAATTTTGACCACATAAAAAAAGGGATGAAAGGCGTTTATGGTTTTACCGTAAACACTGCAGGCGGGGGAAGCCCAAAAGTGGAAACCTTTGGCAATATTAAGAAGACTCCCGAAGGCCCCAAGGTTGATGAAGAACGCGAACCCATCACCGACATCTTTGATGAGAAAGAAGAAATTGTTGTTATTGCCGAAATGCCCGGGATTGATGAGAGCGATATTAAAATCGACCTTAAAGAAGATATCCTTGATATTACGGCTATGGGAAAAAACAGAACCTATCGCAAAGAATTGCTGCTTCCTGTAAAAGGAACAAAAGAAAATTTACGTCACAAATTCACCAACGGTATTCTTGAGATTAGGATAAAAAAATAAGCACTATGGCACTTGCCGGTTTAGAAAATAAAGACCTCAAACTCATAATTTTTGGCGGAAAAGGTGGTGTTGGGAAAACCAGTAGTGCCATTGCTACAGCTTTGTCTTTGTCCGAAAAATTCAAAACTTTACTCATTTCTACCGATCCGGCACATTCACTGTCCGATAGCCTTGAACAAACCATAGGATACCAAATTCAAAACATTGCCAGCCACCCCGGGCTCGATGCAATTGAAGTTGATGCTAACAAGGCACTAAAAAAGTTCATGGACGATCATTATGCCGAACTCAAAAAACTGCTTTCCACATCCACTAATCTCGACCAACAAGATGTGGATGAAATGCTTACCCTTACCATTCCGGGCATCGATGAGGTGATGAGTTTTAAAACCATCATAGATTTTATTGAAGAAGGAAAATACGAAAAATATGTTGTGGATACAGCACCTACCGGACATGCCCTGCGATTGATTTCATCACCACAAATGCTTGACGAATGGATTAAAGTGGCTGCCCGAATGCGATGGAAGTATCGTTTTATGATTACCAGCTTTTCGGGCAATTACAAGCCCGATCAGGTGGATGTTTTGTTGCTGAATTTAAAAAAAATGGTGAAAAGAATCGAGAAAATGCTGAGGGATCAATCCCAATGTGAATTTATTCCGGTGTGTATTCCCGAAGCCATGGCTATAAACGAAACCCATCGTTTGCTTGCCGACCTTGAGAAGACCGAAATAATTCCGCGTCAAATGATTGTAAACCATGTGATGAACTCCGAAGGATGCGATTTTTGTAAACTCCGAAAAATTAGTCAGCAAAAATATTTAGAAAAGATGAGTATTTCTTTTAATGATTTGAACAGGGTTGAAGTGCCTGAGTTTACCCGTGAAGTAAAAGGCATGGAATCGCTCCTTGAGTTAAAAAATTATATCTTCAATCAAACCACAGTCAAGACATAAATTATGGACACCAACGAAATAATTTTACGTGTTAAAGAAGCCCTCGTTAAGGATGTAGGGAGAGCTATTGCCCGTATCGACCCAAAAGATATGAACGCTGCCGGGCTCGAAAGTGGTGATATTATCCTGATTGAAGGCAAACGTGCCACACCGGTAAAAGTTATGCCCTGCTATCCCGAAGACAGGAATAAAGGAATAATTCAAATTGATGGAATTGCCCGTGAAAATGCCCAGACAGGTATTGATGAAAAAGTAAAAATTGTAAAAGTTGAATGTCGCCAGGCAGGCAAAATTAAACTCAAGCCCAGCACCAAGGCGGGTTCGCTGTTTAAGGCCGATGATGCCAAATATATCGGGTCGCTCATTAATGGTCTTCCGGTGAGCAAAGGCGACCGCGTGAGAGCCATTCTTTTTGGTTCGCGCTCCGTTGACTATACCGTTACAGGAGTTAACCCTTCCGGCGTAGTGCTAATTCATCCAAACACAAATTTTCAGCTCGAACTGGCAAAACAAAGCAACAATCACAAAAATAAAGTATCGTACGAAGACATTGGCGGGCTGGGAAACCAGGTGCAGCGCATTAGAGAAATGATTGAGCTTCCGCTTAAATATCCTGAGGTTTTCGACCGCCTGGGGGTTCAGCCTCCCAAAGGGGTGTTTTTGTATGGCCCTCCCGGTACCGGCAAAACTTTAATTGTAAGAGCCATGGCTCACGAAACGGATGCCTACTTTATAAATATCTCAGGCCCCGAAATTATGGGGAAATTTTATGGAGAAAGTGAAGGAAGAATCCGCAAAATATTTGAAGAGGCTCAGGCACATGCTCCTTCCATAATTTTTATTGATGAAATTGATGCCATAGCCCCCAAGCGTGAAGAAATGGGTGGCGAAAAACAAGTAGAAAAACGTGTGGTGGCGCAATTGCTTTCACTCATGGACGGACTGGAATCGCGCGGTAAGGTTATTGTTATCGGTGCTACCAACATCCCCAACTCCATCGATCCGGCATTGCGCAGGCCGGGGCGTTTCGACCGCGAAATATCTATTTCTATTCCCGATAAAATCGGCCGGCTCGAAATACTTCACATCCACACCAGGGGTATTCCTATGGCTATGGATGTTGACATGGAAAAACTGGCCGAAATAACCCACGGTTTTGTAGGTGCTGATCTCGAAGCCCTGGCACGCGAGGCCGCCATGACCGCACTGCGAAAAATACTTCCTCAAATTGATTTTGAAGAGGCCGAAATTCCTTACGAATTGTTGATGTCGCTCGAAGTAAACATGGATGATTATATGGATGCCATGAAAGAAGTGGAGCCCTCGGCTATTAGAGAAGTGTTTGTGGAAGTACCCGATGTAAAATGGAACGATGTGGGTGGTCTTGAAGAAATAAAAGAAGCCTTAAAAGAAACCGTAGAATGGCCTTTGAAATATGACGGTCTTTTTAAAAGTGCTGGCACTAATCCTCCCAAAGGAATTATTCTGCATGGCCTTCCGGGTACCGGAAAGACTTATTTAGCAAAAGCATTAGCCAGCGAAAGCGGCGTAAATTTTATCTCCGTAAAAGGGCCACAGATTTTGAGTCGTTACATTGGCGAATCAGAAAAAGGCGTTCGTGAGTTATTCAGAATGGCCAAACAGGCCTCCCCCTGTATTTTATTTTTAGACGAAATCGACAGCCTTACGCCCCGGCGTAGCAGTGATGGTTCAGGCTCAGGGGTGATCGAGCGCGTGATATGCCAGTTCCTCACCGAAATGGATGGCATCGAAGACTTGAAAGGTGTTATTGTGCTTGCTGCCACCAACCGTATCGACCTTATCGATCCCGCTCTGTTGAGAAGCGGCCGTTTCGATCTGATTTTCGAATTGCCCCTGCCCGATGTAGAAACACGCACCAAAATATTCGAAATCCATACCCGCAACAAAAACCTCGGCAAAAGTGTAAAGCTAAACGGCCTGGCACTTGCAGCCGAAAATCTCACGGGCTCCGACATCGAATTTGTCTGTCGCAAAGCGGCCATGCTGGCCATTCGCAGCCTGATAGAGAAACAAAAAGGGAAATCGCCCGACCCGGATAGTAAAATTGTTTTGTTAGAAAAACATTTTAAAGAAGCTCTCGGATTGGTAATAAAACAAAATGCAAAAAAGAAATAAATTATTCGCATGACAAATAAAGGATTTTACATTTACGGTATAGTGCCCAACTTTTACAGCCCTGATATGTTCAGATTATTAGAACATTCGCAGGTTTTTGCTGTAGGATACCAAAATATTTCGGCCATTGTTTCGGAAACTCCGCAAACGCATCTCAATTATCTCGATCGGGAATCGCTTGGTCGATTGCTTGTAAAGCATCAGAAAACAATTGAAGATATTCAGGGCAAAGGATTTTCGATGTTTATTCCCATGAAGCTTGGCACTATTGTACAATCCAAAGGTGAGGTCGCTAAATTGCTCTCAAAGGGCTACGAATTAATCATCGATACCTTAAAAAAAATTGAACTTGTAAGCGAAATTGACGTGGTGGCTACCTTGAGCAATTTCCTCGCAACACTTCAGGAAGTTTCCGCCCAGCCCATCATTGCAGACCTGAAACATGAATTACTCAAAAATGCTGATACACTTTCACAAATGGATCAAATAAAAATGGGTATGTTGGTGCAGGAAAAATTGAAGGAAAAAAACGAAGCAGCAAAAAAACGATTACTCGAATCATTATCTGCCATCAGTATCGATCAACGGACCCATGAAGTAATGAACGACGAAATGATTTTGAATGCCGCTTTTTTGATTCAAAAAAATAACCAGTCGAAATTTGAAGAAATTATCGACCAAATGGATGCCGAATATAGTGGTGAGTTAAACTTTAAATTGATTGGTCCCTTGCCTTGTTACAGCTTTTATACCATCGAATTAAAAGAAATAAATCCCTTTGATGTGAAAGAAGCAAAAAAAATGCTTGCCCTCGGTGATAATACTTCTGTCGCAGAAATAAAAAAATCATGGCATGGCAAAGCAAAATTATTGCACCCCGATGCTAACCCCGAAAATAAAGATGATACGGAATTTAACAACACTAAAAAATCATATCATACATTACTTGAATATGCTGCGGCAGTGCGACAGGCGACCAAGGAAGATATGATTTGGCTTACACCGGAAAAAATAAACGAAAATTTGATGCTTGTAAAAATAAAAGAATAATATGCAGCACGACGGAAAATACATTTATTGCATTATTGCATCGGAATTTGATGTAAACCTGGGTCCAATAGGAATAGGCGGACGCGGTGATCTGGTTACAACCATTGGTTTTGAAAGCTTGTGCATGGTGGTGAGCGACCATCCCCTTACCAAATTTGTGGTAAACCCCGAAAACATGCTTGCTCACCAAAAAGTAACAGAAGCAGTGATGAAAGAATTCAACAGCATTCTGCCCATTAGGTTTGGTACCATAGCGGCTACCCCCGACGAAATTCGCAATCTGCTCAACCGGCGCTACAGCGAGTTTATGGAATTGCTGCGCCAGTTCGAAAATAAGGTAGAGTTTAACGTGCGGGGAAACTGGAAAAATATGGCCATGATTTATAAGGAAATTGATAATGAACATGTAGAGCTTCAAAAAATCAGGGCCGAAATAGACATGCTGGAAGACCAGGAACTGAAAAATTTGAAAATTACTGAAGCCGGAAATATAGTAGAACAAGCACTGAAAGAAAAGAAAGAAAATGAAGCCGAAGATATTATCGATGCCTTCCGCAAAACCGTGTTCGAGTATAAGCACAATAAATTAAGCAGCGATTCGATGTTTATGAATACGGCTTTTTTGGTGAACAGCGTAAGGGAAATTGAGTTCGACAACATCATGGCCGACCTGGGCGCAAAATACCAAGATCGGAGCGACTTTGTTTATACCGCACCATTGCCAATTTTTAATTTTATCGACCTTAAAATATTTCCCGAAAAATGGGAGGTTTAAACAGTTTTAGCTAATAAATTATGAGTGAACCGCAGGAAATAATAAAAGAAGGAAAATACATTTATTGTATCATTCGCCACAGCCAAGCCATTACATTTGGCAACATCGGCATTGGCAAGCGAAACGACCTGGTGTATGGCATCCACTACAAAGATATATGTGCCGTGGTGAGCAATTCGCCCATCATTCAATATGAAGTGCGCAGGGTAAACATGACTACCCACGAAAAAGTGCTTGAGGCGATCATGGAAAAATTCTCCGTACTTCCCGTACGGTTTTCTACCATTTCGGAGCACGACGATGACAGTGGGATCCTTAAAATACTCGAAAAGGATTATGTCAAATTCTCGGATATGCTCGACAAGATGGAGGGCAAAAAAGAACTGGGGCTTAAAATACTTGCACACGAAGCCAAGATTTACGAAAGCATCATCGAAAAACATGATGACATAAGAACCTTGCGTGATAAACTAATAAACCTGCCAGCAAATAAAACCCACTATCAGCGCATGAAAGTTGGCGAAATGGTGGCCGAAGCGCTCAAAGCCGAAATCGAAAACTATAAGCAAAATATCCTGGATGCCTTAGAACCGCTCGCTACCGATAAAAAAATAAATGATAACTATGGCGAGTTGATGGTTTTGAATGCTGCATTTTTGATTGAAAATATTGCAGAGCCCGAATTTGATAAGGTTGTGAGTGAACTCGATGAAAAATTAGGCCACCTGATGACATTTAAATATGTGGGTACTTTACCTCCGTACAATTTTGTAAATCTTGTAATAAAAACCAAAGGCGTTTGATATGTTTCTGATTGATGATATTTTTATGGCTCCCCTGAATGGTGTTCTCTTTGTTGGTAAAAAAATTAACGAAATTATCCAAAAAGAAATGTCGGACGAAGGTTCCATAAAAGAACGGCTCATGGCCTTGCAGCTCAAGTTTGAAATGGACGAAATTGATGAAGAAGAATTCGATCGTCGCGAAGACGAATTGCTTCAAATATTATCCAATATCAGGAAGGAAAAACAAAAAAATCAGTAGAGATATTAAAAAATAGGAGATAGATATGAATACTTTTAAATGTCCAAAATGTGGTAAATCTACAAGTGGAAGAGATAAATTTTGCATTGATTGTGGCCAATCGCTCAACATTACCTGCCCTCAATGTGGTGATATGTGGCGGTTTATGTTCGACTATAAATTTTGCCCTTCTTGTGGACACAATATGAAACCTGCTAATATTGCCAAATCATCAAAAGGAAAAAATTAACCTATATTTTTAGCGATGATTAGTATTAATTTTTAAACTGTAAATAAGATGAGTAATATAATTGAAGTAAAAAAAGCAGTGCTTAAGTTTTTAAAAGAAAACATTAATTGTTTCGACCCTACTGTAATAAAAATTGAAAAAGTTAACGATAGCTGGAAAGCTATTACAGAGCTCTACGAAGAAGATTCGTTTTTGAAATCTATGAATCTGCCTCCCAAAAAAATCAGGCTCTTTTATTTAGTAAAAATGGATAATAATCTTGAAGTTACAGCTTTTGAACGCCTAAGCTCTTTTGAAGGCGCCGATAACGATGATGATTAACATTTTGTATAAACTTACACTCCTTTGTACTACGGAAAAATGATTTATGTGTACTGTATTACCGGCAAACCTCCCGAACTCCCTACCAGTTTGGAGATCTCAGGGTTAAAATATTTAACCTTCGACAATCTTTATGTGGTGGTGAAAAATGTTGAAGAGGAGGAGTTTTCGGAAATAAATTTCAAAAAGAATTTATCCGACATCCCATGGGTGGAGTTAAATGCCCGACAGCATGTAGAGGTGATATGTCAAATCATGGAATCAAACACGGTGGTCCCATTTAAGTTTGGTACAATTTATCATACCGAGGATGGGCTTAAAAAATTCATCTCCGATTATTCAAACGCCCTTATCGAAAACCTAAAACAGGTAGAGGGAAAAGAAGAATGGGCCGTAAAAGTATATTGCGACCGCAAAGCACTGAGCCTGCAAATTGATGAATTGAGCGCAGATGCCGCCGCCCTCGAAAAGCAAATCATGGCCAGTTCGCCCGGCAAAGCTTTCATCCTGAAACGGAAAAAAGATGAGCTTGTAAAAAACGAAATGGATCGGATTTGTAAAATCTATGGCCAACAGTATTTCGATGATTTTAAAGCCTTAAGCCAAAAATACGTCCTCAACAACCTGCTACCCAACGAACATACCGGACGTGAAGATACGATGATTCTCAACGCAGCCTTTTTGATGTGCAAAGTAAAAGTGGGCGATATGAAGATGAAAATTCAAACACTAAAAAAAAGCGATGAAAAATCCGGTTTTAACATTGAAAATACCGGCCCCTGGCCTCCTTTTAGTTTTATCGAAATAAACGAAAAAAAATAATGTACGACAATGTAGTGGATTCATCCAGAGATATGACCCTGCTCGAAGTTTTGGACAGGGTGCTCAACAAAGGGGTAATCCTTGTTGGTGATCTCGTGATTTCGGTGGCCGACATCGACCTGGTGTATGTTGGGGTTAAACTGATGCTAAGCTCGGTTGAAACCATGGAACAGCTCAAAGACGGAAAAACGCCGGCAGAAGTGAAAAGGATCGCCGGTACTTCGGATGAATTTTAATAAACCGCCCATGGAAAAACTGATCTATGCCATTTTGCTCAACAAATCCGAAACCGACAATTTGCAACAAGTATTGTCGGGGATGGCTGGCATCGACAAAACGGCATTAAACCCCATCTCATTCGGGCAAATTTCGGCAGTTTACGGAAACTTCAGTAAATCCGATTTTGCAGCAAATCAAGCGGTGGCCATAGCCTTTGCTGGCGTTATTGATGAGGTGGCAAAACACTACACTTTGCTGCCCATGCGCTTTGGCTCGTTTATGAAAACAAGCGATGATATAGCCAAAATGCTGGAACAAAACCACGATGGGTTTTTGCAAAATCTTGAAAAAGTTGAAAATAAATTTGAGTTTGGCCTAAAAGTTTTTGGCGATTCCACAAAAATCCAGGAACATTTAAAAGCCACTACCCCGGTCGAAGAAAAACCGCTTAGTGAAAATGAAGGCTCGAAATTCAAGATTTATGTAAACAAAAAATTACAGGCACACCGGCTCGAAGAAAGGCTTTTAACTTTTGCTGATACCATCGTTGCCGAAATTACACAGTACCTGAAACAAATGGAGGCTACCAGCAAAATCCGCAAAATGGCTTCCGAATACATACTTGTGGATGGGGTTTTCTTAATCAAAAAAAATCAACAACAACAGCTTGTTGATGCCATTGGTGCTTTGCAAAAGCAATATCCTGAAATCAAATTTGTGCTTACCGGGCCCTGGCCTCCTTATAATTTTGTTGAAGTCAAATTAAAATAATTATTAGCATGAGTGACGACAAGATACTTTTCAACACCGGATCGCTCGATGAAATATCGGACATCTTAGGGAAATTTGATGATATCGAAAATTCAAAACTAAAACTTACGCCCGATAACGCTGATTCGGGATTGGCCAAACTTGTGCTTACCCTGGTGGAGCTTATCCGCAAACTGGTCGAAAAACAGGCCATGCGCCGGGTTGACGGTGGCTCGCTCACCGAAGAGGAAATCGAACGCCTCGGTGAAACCCTCTGGAAGCTGGAAATGAAAATGGAAGAACTGAAAAAGCATTTCAATCTCACCGACCGCGATTTGAATATCAACCTGGGCCCCTTGGGAGATTTGATGTAAAAGATACTTTGTTTTGTTCAAAAATCTGAAAACCAAAAATGTGGTAAATAAACAGCACCAATTAAAATGGTTTATAATTTCGACGAAATATTTAATGTTGACGAACTGAAACAGATTTGTCAAAATTTTACTCGATTAACAGGAGCTGTTACAGCCATACTTGACCTGGAAGGAAATATACTTGTAGCAACGGGTTGGCAAGAAATATGCACGCAGTTTCATCGAATTAACAACCAAACAAAAAAGCGTTGCGTTGAAAGCGATACCATACTTGCAGGACAATTGCAGCAAGGCGAAAAATATACTATTTATAAATGCAAAAACGGATTAACAGACGTTGCAATGCCAATAATTGTTGGTGATAAACATCTTGCAAATTTTTTTACAGGACAATTTCTTAACCAAGAGCCGGATATAGAATATTTTAAAAAACAAGCAAAAACTTACAAATTCGACGAACAGAAATATCTTGATGCACTTAATAAAGTTCCTGTTTATAGTGAAGAGCAGATAAAAAACACCGTTGCATTTTTAGTTCAATTAACTGAAACTATTGGCAATATTGGGCTTAAAAACTTAAAAATCATAGAAAACTCAAAGGATATTGAAATTGAAAAAAATAAGCTGAAAGAAAGCGAAGAAAAATACCGTTTACTTGTAGAAGGATCTCTCCAGGGTGTGGTTGTGGCACTGAACGATCCGATTAGAATTGCCTATGCCAGCTCACCCATGGAAACGATAAGCGGCTATTTACCTGAAGAAATTGAATCATTTGGGCCTAAAGAATTAGCAGAGCTCATCCATAAGGATGATAGAGAATCTTTTTTTAAAGGTTTTGCTGATCGTATTGCAGGTAAGTATGTCGAACCAAATAAAAATTACCGTCTAAATCACAAGGATGGAAGAGTCCGTTGGATTGAATTATACAATACTTTGATTCAGTATAATAATGAACCTGCCACTCAAACGATTTTTATCGATATCACCGAACGCAAGCAGGCAGAAGAAGAATTGAGACTCAATAGAATATTGTTGAGAAATGTCCTGGATATTGTTCCTGTTTTCATCTGTGCCAAGAACCTTGATGGCAAGTTTATTTTAGTTAACAAGAAACTAACCGATTTCTATGGTTCAACAGTGGAAGCGATGACAAATGTAAGTCATGCCGATCTATGTGAAGATGAAAATGAATTACGTGCTATGCTTACTGATGACCGTGAAGTAATCGAAAGTGGCAAGTCTAAATTCATAGCCGAAGAAACAATGGAGAATCCAGATGGAAGCATTACTGTACTCGAAACATATAAGATACCTTTTACGGCTCTGGGTGAACCGGCCGTCTTGATTGCAAGTAATGATATTACCGAACGCAAGCAGGCAGAAGAAGCGCTGAAAGAAAGTGAAGAAAAATACCGCAATCTTATTGTCACTACTTCCGAAGGTTTCTGGCTTCTCGATTCTAACCATAAAACCATTGATGTAAATCAATCGCTTTGTGATATGCTTGGCTATTCAAGAAGTGAGCTAATTGGCAAAATGCCATTCGATTTTTTTGATGAAGAGAATCTTAAAATATTAAAAGAACAAACTTTACAAATAGCAAGTACTCTGCACAGAACATACGAAATTAGCATCAAAACGAAAAATGGCATTAATATCCAGGCTATTTCCAATGCAACTTCCTTAATTGATAAAAATGGGAAACCTGCTGGGTCTTTTGCATTGGTAACTGATATCACCGAGCGCAAGTTAGCGGAAACAGAACTCGTTAAAGCCAAAGAAAAAGCCGAAGAAAGCGACCGCTTAAAATCAGCCTTCCTGGCCAACATGAGCCACGAGATTCGCACACCCATGAACGGGATTCTTGGTTTTACAGACTTGTTAAAAGAGCCGGGGCTTAGTGGGAAAGAGCAACAAAAATTTATCAGCATTATCGAAAAAAGTGGTGAGCGGATGTTAAACACCATCAACGACATTGTTGACATCTCCAAAATCGAATCGGGGTTGGTTGAGGTAGCATTCTCGGGTGTAAATTTGAATTCCCTATTGGATGAACTGTTCGAGTTTTTCTTACCCGAGGCTGAAAATAAAAATATTCAATTTTCTATCACAAAAAGGCTTCCTGAGAAAAATGCTATTATGAAGTCAGATAAGGTTAAATTAAATGCTATTCTTACAAACCTTATAAAAAACGCAATTAAATACACGAATTCGGGCAAAATTGAATTTGGTGTTTCGATTAGTTCGGCAAGCTCACTAACCGACCTAAGCAACTCGACAAGCTCACTAAGCGAACAAAGCGAATCGATAAGTAAATTAAAAGCGGACAATGAGCCTGTCGAAGTGGAAGTTTATGTAAAAGATACGGGCATTGGTATTCCTGTAGAAAGACAAAAAGCAATATTCGATCGCTTTGTTCAAGCAGATATTGAAGATAAAAAAGCGTATCAAGGTTCAGGTTTGGGGCTAACCATTTCAAAAGCCTATGTTGAAATGTTGGGAGGCGAAATTTTTGTGGAATCTGATGAAGGTGTTGGCACGCAATTTTATTTTACGCTTCCTTTCGATGCCAGTGGTAATAAAACCAAGGATAAGAAGATGGGGGGCTCGACAATACAACAAGTCATGAAAAAGGATTTGAAAATACTTATTGTTGAGGATGACGAAGATATAATTTCCTATTTACGTATTTTACTCGAAGGATATCAAAAGGAAATACTAATTTCAAATACGGGAATGGATGCTGTGGAAAAATGTCGCGAGCATCCTGATATCGACATAATTTTTATGGATATTAAAATGCCCGGAATTGATGGCTACGAAACCACCCGACAAATACGAGCGTTTAACAAGGATGTAATTATAATAGCACAAACGGCTTACGCTTTGGAAGGCGATAAGAAAAAAGCATTGGCTGCCGGCTGCAATGATTATATTTCAAAACCCATCAAAGTAGATGCGTTGAAACAAATGATTGTAAAATACCAGAAGAAAAATTGATTAACATGCTCTGATAAAAGCTAAAAAATCGCATAAATTATCATGACACACAAACCGACATACAAAGAATTAGAAAAAAAAGCAGCGTTCTTTCAAACACTTGCAGATAATTCTTATGATTGGGAAATATTTGTTGATTTGGCTGGTGAAATAAAATACATATCACCATCGTGCGAATTGATAAGTGGATACGCTGCAAATGAATTTATTGAAAATCCCAAATTATTAACTCAAATAGTTCATCAGGCAGATAAAGAAATTGTAGATAATCATTTCGACAAAAAGTTGAAGCACACGGCAGAAAACATTAGCCTGGCATACCGAATAATTACGAAGAACGGCGACATAAAATGGATAGAACATAACTGCAAGAAATCTTTTGATAGATCAAATAGAATTATTGGGTATAGTTCTAGTAACAGGGATATTACTGAAAGACAAAATAAGCAAGATAAGCTAATACAGACAGAAAAAGAATTAACCATAGCCAAAGAAAAGGCTGAAGCAAGCGAAGATAAGTTTAGGGCAATAATTGAAACATCACCAGATGGCATCTCAATAACGTCGTTAGACGGAAAGCTGCAATACGTTTCGCCAAGGATACTTGCCATGTGGGGTTACGAACACGAGAGTGAAATGATTGGCAGGAACATGAGCGATTTCTTCAGAAGCGACTATCACGAAAAAGCAGCGCAGTCGATTGGAGGTATGTTTAGCGGTAACTTTGTGGGTGCCGAAGAATATGTGATGATAAGAAAAGACGGAAGTGAATTTTTTGGCGAAGCAAATACAAGTCTTCTATACGATGAAAAAAACGAACCTGTAAGTATTTTAATAATAGAAAGGGACATCACAAACCGTAAAAATGCAGAATTAGAAATATTAAAACAAAAAGAACAATTACAAGAATTAAATGCTACCAAGGACAAACTATTTTCAATAATTGCTCACGATTTACGAAGCCCGTTTAATAGCATTTTAGGTTTTTTGGAACTGCTAATTGAAAACGTAAATGAATTTGAAACAGCAGAAACTGAAAAGTATTTAGGAATTATAAATTCATCGGCTAATAACACGCTTATCTTGCTCGACAACTTATTAAACTGGGCAAAATCTCAAACCGGACAAATTAGTTTCAAGCCGGAAATATTAATTTTTTCAAGTGTTATCCTGGAAATAATAAAACTTAAAAAATCAATAGCAAAGGCTAAAAATATCTCTTTAAATTATTTCTCGTCAGATGAAATAGAAGTTTACGCCGATATAAATATGCTAAAAACAGTGTTGCGAAATCTTATTTCCAATGCAATAAAATTCACAAAATCCGGAGGGAACATCCGTGTTTTTGCAGTTTCAAAACACGACCGGGTAGAAATTTCTATTTCCGATAATGGAGTTGGCATGAATGAAGAAACGCGAAATAAACTATTCAGGCTCGAAACAAACGAAACAACTAAAGGCACAGCAAACGAAAAGGGTTCTGGTTTAGGCTTAATACTTTGCAAAGAATTTGTAGAAAAACATGGCGGAAAAATTTGGCTTGAAAGCGAATTAGGAAAGGGAAGTGTTTTTAAATTTAACTTGCCTGTGAGTAAATCAAAAAGCACTATTTTTACACCTTAACCGCCAAACCATTTGCCATGCGAAAACTCATTTATGTGCCCATCATTCATTCAGCCGCCGACATGGGTTCGCTGGGCAAAGCAATGAGGCACACTGAAGTTTCGGATTCGGGCGCAAGCAGATTTGAAAAACACAAACAAACCATCGATGGCTATTGGCAGGTCATCGAAGCGTATTTCGATAGTTATAATTTTGAAAACACAAACCTCAAAGTTTACCAGGACGGAATGTTTTTGGAAGGCGACATGGCACTCCGCATCATAAAGGATGGCATCAGCGCCGGGAGCAAAAATTCGACAATCGTTTTGAACCTTATCCAGCGGGGAGCCACCCTCATGCAAACCGAAGAAATTAAATTGGTGATGGATGAGTATAATGCCATACAGGCGATGCTGAAATCGAAAAACCCACTCAACAAAATTTTTTATCTGCTCAGGTATAAACTTCTAAAACCCCTATTTTTAAAAAGACGAGACCGCTACATTGCACAAAGAATTGCTGCAAGCCTTGCACCCAAAGAAACAGCGGTTTTGTTTATCGGAGCATTTCATCATATCATCCAAAAACTACCCAAAGATATTTCGGTAATCGAACTAAAGCAGATCGAAAAAGTGAGGAAGTATCAAAAAACCTTTCAGTCGCTTTCAAAAGGTAATTTGCCCCAATTAGAAAAACTTGCCGAATATCTTACCGAAAAAATTTAGATTTATTTACTGTATCGCACCTGACGGTGTTCATGTTCGTGTGTTTTCTTTTAAAAAATCGTATTTATCATTGTAACAGGCATTTCCACCTTTTTGTAATTAATACGTTATCGAAAAGCTTTCCGTAGCTTTTACCATATATGCAGCGCCAGGTAGTAATTCCTCAAATGTGGCAATGCTTTTAACGGGCCAGTAAACCTGCATTCCCACGGCCTCTTTTATTATCTCAACTTTATTGAGGTTGCCGGCAAACAAGGTTTCAATATCTGTTGCCTGAGCGCTCAAAACCGGAATCAGATTCCAACCCGCCGAAAGATTTATTGTGGTAGTTCCTGGCGCATTTCCCTGAATAATTAGATCAACTCCTTCGCTTACCTTGATAAAGTAACCCGATTGAGAACTCCAACTGTTGAGTGTACTCGCCACGTTTCCGGGCTGATAAAATGCTTCCAGGTTGTTGATCATTTCAAGCTGACCGGATATACCGCCCACAACATCTGCCATATTTACGTTGGCAGGTTCCAGATACGAAGAAATGCCCATCCAACCTGTACTCAAACTGATCGTGTGCTGTTCGCCCTGGGCACTTGTTCCCGACAAATCAACAATGGCGTTGCCCTGCGAAGTAAACACAACATCGTATCCCGCATAAGGAAAACTGTAGCTTACCTGTTCCACAAGAACTCCTGCTGAAATATACTTAAAAATGAAGTCGTGTCCCGGCGTGAACCCATTGGCCTCGTCAGGCAGCGAACCATCATCCATCGAAGCAATAATTTCGAGGTAATTTTCGGGCGATAAAATCCCCGTAAGGGATGCTTCTCCCACACATATTTCCTGGCCGGTATTGGGATCGACATCGAAAATACCGATCTGTGCCGGAACATTCATATCCACGCCATCGAGTAAAGCCTGGGTAATATAAAAGGTCATGGGGTTGTAGGGTGATGTCCAAACAGGATCGAAGGTGATACTAGGGTTCAAGCTTCCGTTGAGTTCCACAAAAGCACTGCCCTGCGATGCGAACGCCTCGTCATAGCCGGGGTACGGGAAAGATATTTCAATATTTTCAACCAAACCCGAGATTTGGGAATAATATTTAAATATCAGATCATTTCCCGGGGTAAAACCATTGGCCTGATCGGGCAAAGCACCATCATCCATCGAGGCAATCATTTCGAGGTAAGCATCACCACCAAGCTCTTCCACAAGGGTTCCAAATCCCACGCAAATTTCCTGACCCGTGTTGGGGTCGATATCAAAAATACCTATTTCATCACCGGGCTGCAAGTTGCTGCCTTCGAGTAATGCGCCCACCGCATAAATGGTCATGGGGTTGTAGGGTGAGATCCATACCGGTTGGAAATACTGGTTGGATTGCACAGCGCCTTCAAGCCCAACCAGGGCACTGCCCTGCGAAGCAAAGGTTTCATCATAACCCGGATAGGGGAATGTGTAAATAACATCTTCGACCTGGCCGAGGGTTTGCGAATAAAGCTTAAAGATGAAATCGTTTCCCGGGGCAAAGCCGTTACTTTGATCGGGGAATGACCCATCATCCATCGAGGCAATAACTTCGAGATAAACGCCCCCTGTAAGGACTTCCACAAGCACACCTGCACCCACACAAATTTCCCCGCCGCCATAAGCATCCAGGTCAAATATCCCAACCTCATCGCCGGCCTGAAGATTTTCTCCATTTGTAAGTGCCCCGGTGAAGTAAAAAGTCATCGGGTTGTAGGGAGATGACCATATAGGCATGAATTGCTGCCCAATCATTACAAAGGGCAAGATCAAAATTGTTGTAATTAGAAAAATAATTTTTGTTTTCATGTAATACTTATTTTAATTAGTTTTTAATGATTTTATCAGAAAAATGCAAAACTGAGGATTCGTTACTAAAAGTAAAATCGACAAGGTAAGTGCCTTTTTTTAACCGGAGTTTATCCAGCGATATTTTTTGACTTCCTTTTTGCAGGGCTGAATTGTACGAAAAATTCATCTTTTGCCCCATAAGATTAAATACTTCAATCGTTAAATTACCATTTGAAGGTAATGATATTGAAAGATTCAGGCTTTGATCGAAGGGGTTTGGTGAAAATTCATATTCAATTCCCACATCCTGATTTTCAGAAATTGCAGTTAGTATTCCCTGAACTATGCCAGTAAAAGTTTCGAGACCTTCAAATATTGGATTCCCTGCAATGGTTTCAGTAATCAATTCTGCTTCACGGCCTGTTTGACTGTTCCAGGTTAAAAGTGTAATTGTACTTTCTTCGACGAATCCGTCAATTATTTCGGTAGTCGGGTCATCCATCGAAGCAGTGATGATGATTAGATTTTCAGAGTTCCCGTCAAATACTGCCGCACCCACGCAAAACTCTCCATCAAAAACACCAATTTCATCGCCCGCCAAGATATCATCGTTGGGGTAAAGCGCGATGTGCATCGGCATGTATGGATTGTTTTCGTAAACCGGGATAAAATGACTGGTTTCAAGTTGTTTGGCATTTGGGTTAAAAGTGTCGGTAAAATCGGCAGGGCAATTTATTACGAGCGAGGTATTTTGGGTAACCTTCACGTAATAGCCTTCGCCGCTTTCAAAATTACCGATGGTGTTGCTCCACTGGCCGTTAGGTGGAGGGAAAGGAAGGTGGAAAATACTTCCGCCCGATTCGTCGATAACTTTTGTAAGCACCCCGGCATTGATGAGAGCTTGCACAGCATCGAGCGCATTTTGGGCATACTCGCAGGGGTAGCCAATAATGTTCCAGCCGGTGGTGAGTGGGATGGTAAGCGGAGTTTCCATGGGTTGGCCTTCAACACACAAAGTTCCGCTGTTATTCACTTTCAAATAATAACCCTCGGTATTTTCCATATTACCGATGGTATTGCTCCATTGCCCGTTGGGTGGGGGAAAGGGCAGGTGGAAAATTGAGCCGCCTGATTCGTCCAATACTTTAACAAGCATATCGTCATCAATAAGTGGCTGAACTATATTGAGCATATTGGGGTTTTCGGGCATGGTACGGAACGACAAAATATTCCATCCGGTGGTAAGGCCGATACATTGCTCTACAGAACTTACACCATTCAATTCAACAAAGGCAGAACCCTGGGAAGTATAAATTTCATCATACCCTGGGTATGGATAGTTGGCCATGATGGAAATTATTTCACCTACTTCTTCATTCCATAGCTTATAAATAATGTCATTTCCGGGAGTAAAACCATTGGCCTGGCCAGGGTTAGAACCATCGTCCATCGAAGCGATAAACTCCAGATAATTTCCCCCGCCAAGTTCTTCAACCAGAACGCCAGCTCCCACACATATTTCTTCACCGGTTATGGGGTCGATATCAAACAAGCCCACTTCATCGCCGGCCTGCATCGGAAGTTCATCAATAGCAGCTTCGAGGATGTAGAAAGTCATGGGGTTGTAGGGGGAAGTCCAGATGGGGGTGAAATATATGTTGCTGGAAAATACAGTGATATAGTCCGTCTTTATTTTGAAATCAGACAAATCATAGGCATCGGTCACTGTTAACGAAACAGTATAGGTTCCCGGTGTTTCATATGAATGTGTTGTATTTTGAACTGAAGAATTATTTCCATCTCCAAAGTCCCAGTGCCATTCATCAATTGTTCCTGTTCCCTGTGTTGACAGATCTGTAAAATTAACTGTTAGAGGGGCCTCCCCAGAAGTTACATCTGCTATAAAATTAGCGGTAGGGGCAACAGGAATTACAGTGATATAATTCGTCTTTATTTCGATATCGGATAATTCATACGTATCGGTCACTGTTAATGAAACTGTATAGATCCCCGGTGTTTCATATGAATGTGTTGTATTTTGAACTGAAGAATTATTTCCATCTCCAAAGTCCCAGTGCCACTCATCAATTGTTCCTGTTCCCTGGATTGACAGATCTGTAAAATTAACTTCCAATGGTGCATCACCGGATGTTACATCCGCTGTAAAATTGGCGGTAAGGCCTACAGGAGTTACGATGATAAAATTCACCTTAGTTTCAGTATCTTCATTTTTCGCATTGCTTATGGTTAAGGAAACCGTGTAAGTCCCCGGATCAGTATAAATCCATTCAGGGTTTTGAACATAGCTATCAACAATCCCGTCATTCTCAAAATCCCATTCCCAAATTGTCGGGTTGCCCGTGGATAAGTCAGTGAAATTTACTTCTAATGGCGCATTTCCAGAAGTGACATCTGCCGTAAAATCAGCAGCCAATTGTAGGTATGTAAAAGACTCTTCAACAATACTTGATTCACCTTCATCATAAAGTGCAGATACACCAGCGGTATAGCTTACCCCTGATGCTAACCCAGTGTATTGCCAGAACAGGTTTGTTGTAAAGTCCACATATTCACCATCAAGATAGATATTGTAGCCAAGTAAAGCACGGGTATTATCCGGACTTTCATATTTCTGTTTTCGTTGATTAAGCACTGCTTCAGGCATGCCGGATGTATGCATACTTCCAGGTGGTTGTGAAAATATGTTTTTTGTAAAAATAACTTCATTTCCAGTATTTTCTACCCCACCTACGACACCCTCTATACACCAGTTATAATCAAGTGAATATGCCGTACTGATTTCAACCCAGGCTTCATTATAATACATCCAGTCACCTTTACCGGAAACTACAGGACCGTAATCGGTACTTGATGGATAGTTTCCGGTTGCATCTATATAATATGCGATCCAGTATTCATTGCCAGCTACAAGAGACACCGGAGTTGACAGAACATGGTTTGTCCAATCTTCAATTAACACAGTAGATGTAATATCCTTAGCATAAACTAAAGTCCCGGGATTTCCAAACGAACCTCCTTCATAAACACGCGCTTCTATGTAACTGAAATCGGCTGAACGAATATGTATTTTAACTTCTGTTAGATTTGAACCATAGTATGTGGCTAAATCAGTTGCATCAAAACGGGCGGCACAAATCCAACTTGCGACAGTGTCAGTTCCTATACCATTGTCAATATATCCATTGTGATGTGAAAGAGTACCGCTTGCACCTCCACCCGGTGCTTCCCACGTTGCATACCCTATTTCAGTTATTAAAAGGTTAGTTGGGGGATTTAATAAAGAGCCTCCTGATACCGAAATATAATCCACCTTAGTTTCTTTATCAGACAGGTAATATAGATCCTTTACAGTTAATGAGACCGTATAACTACCTGGGGTTTCATAAATATAAACAGGGTTTTGGAGAGTAGAAGTGTTGCCATCGCCAAAGTCCCATAGCCATTCAACAATTATTGCTATACCCTGCGTTGACTGATCGCTAAAATGAACCTCCAGCGGATATTCTCCCGAAGTGACATCCGCTGTAAAATTAGCGGTAGGACATGGAGGAGTTACGATAATATAATGCATTTTTGTTTCCGTATCTGATTGATTAGTTCCATTTGAAATTGTTAATGAAATCGTGTAATTCCCCGGAGCGTTATAGATCCATTCAGGGTTTGGATCATTGCTGTCAATCGTGCCATCGTTCTGGAAATCCCATTCCCAGCTTGTTGGGTTGCCGGTTGATAAGTCAGTAAAATTAACTGTTAGAGGTTCCTCCCCAGAAGTTACATCTGCTATAAAATTAGCAGTAGGGGCAACAGGAATTACAGTGATATAGCCCGTCTTTATTTCGATATCGGATAATTCATACGTATCGGTCACTGTTAATGAAACTGTATAGGTCCCCGGTATTTCATATGAATGTGTTGTATCTTGAACTGAAGAATTATTTCCATCTCCAAAGTCCCAGTGCCACTCATCAATAGCTCCTGTTCCCTGGGTTGACAGATCTGTAAAATTAACTTCCAATGGTGCATCACCGGATGTTTCATCCGCTGTAAAATTGGCGGTAGGTACAACAAGGGTTACAATGATATAATCCACCTTTGTTTCGGTATCAGACAGGGCATTTAGGTCGGTTACAGTTAAAGAGACCGTATAACTACCTGGGGTTTCATAAATGTGAACAGGATTTTGGAGAGTAGAAGTGTTGCCATCGCCAAAATCCCACAACCATTCATCAATTATTCCTAAACCCTGCGTTGACTGATCGCTAAAATGAACCTCCAGCGGATATTCTCCCGAAGTAACATCTGCTGAAAAATCAGCAGCAGGTTCTACGGAAATTACAGTAATATAATCTATTTTTGTTTCCGTATCTGATTGATCAGTTCCATCCGAAATTGTTAAGGAAACAGAATAAATTCCGGGCTCAGTATAAGTAAATTCCGGGTTTTGATCATAGCTATCAACAGTACCGTCATTTTCAAAATCCCATCCCCAGCTTGTCGGATCGCCGTTTGACAGATCTGTGAAACTTACCGTTAAGGGGGCATAGCCAGAGGTAGGGGTAGCTGAGAAATATGCATGAAGTTGAGATTGGTCGAAATAGATTGCCCCCATATCAGCTCTTGTACCATCAGGATCCAAAGGCGAAGTTGGGTCTCCGGAATCAATACATGGAGAATTAGGGTGTAATCGAAAATCAAGGGTGTCTGGATTTACAAAAAAAGGAATAGTATCGATGTTTCCTACTCCGGGATAACCTCGCCATACCAAAGAATAATTAATCGTTGAGTTATTAGCTTCTTGGGGTAAGTTGTGATATAAAATGCTATTAGTAATATCACATCCTGTTATTATAGCTTCATGCAATGATAGGTTATTATAAAACGTACAGTTAGTTATACTGTTACCTGAGCTAACAGTGGGATAATCAGACTCATTATTTATGAATATAGTATTTGAAATTTGGGTATTGGTAACGTGCAAAATACTACTGTAATAGACTGGCGTGTCATCTGTGCTTATATTTCCATCGAACGTACAATCTTTAATAATCATATTACTACCAGAAATTGCCCCGGGTGCCCCTCTGCTGCCTCCACCATTATGATAAAATGTTGTTTTTTCAATTAACAAGTTATCACCTGCTATAGCAGAACCAACATCATACCTGCATTCATTATACATAAAAATACAATTAGATATCAAAATATTGTCTCCGTCAATTGCCCCTGCTCCTACACCTGCTTTATTAAACATAAATTTACAATCCATTAAATATAAAGGTGAAGAACTAGTTTTATTAATTGCAGCACCCGATGAATACTTGGCAGCGCAGTAATTGAACGAGAATCTACAATTCATAAAATACCCACCACCAACATAAAAAACTTGTACAGCCGACCTATTGTCATTTGCTGCTCCTGATAAATCGCAATTAATAATTACTGGACAACTCCCATAAGATATTTCAATTCCACCTTGATCGGAACCATATATTTTTATTCCATCCAAAATAGAAAATGTATCCTCCCCTCCAGAAAAATAAAATTTACCCTCTACTTTACATTCTTCTGGGCCATTCTCAGATTTAATGGTAATGCGCTTACCAAAGTAGTGAATATCATTGTTTCCTTCTCCAGAATATAATCCATCAGCAATAAGTACAGTATCCCCATCCCATGCAGCATCAATACCTGCCTGTATGGTTGGATATTCAGAGGGGACTTTAAATGTTTCCTGCGCTAAAAGCGATTGTGAAGCAATGAATACAATTAATAGCAGCAGACCTGTTTGAGTAATTACTTTTTTCATAATTGTGAATTTTTTGTGAAATGTATGATTTTTGTTCGCCAAAACTACAAGGAAAATTGTTAAGAACAAATTTAAATTGGGTGAATATGTATAGACCTGTTCGTAAGGCTGAATTCTTCAGGGATGATTATATTTAATTTGCAGTAACGGGTATTGTTAAATCAGAGCCCTCCTAAGGGTTTTAATTTTTTAACGAATTTAACCCACATTGCAGGATTTATATTGTAACCTCTTAATATTAAGACGATTTATTTTTGAAAATTTCTATCGGGAGGACTACGGTTTTTTTGTGGAAAGGCACAAATTTGTAGTTGTGTAGGTCACATATTTGTATGACCTTCATTGTTGGCTGTGTGCATTGGCGTATTGTTATGACTCTGTCCTCAATATTTTTTACACTTGTTGAAACGTATTTTTGAGTGCTCATTATGCGAGATTTTATAGCGTTAGTCTTTGGGTGTGTAAACCATAAAAACCTGAAATGGTGTTCCATAGGGTGATGTTTGTGAAGCATAGTAAGCTGCTGTGGCTTCAATTTCGTCGTATTGCGCGTGGGTTTCAGGTACTGAACGTAGCAGGACTTTATCAATGTCCAGGAACTTACCCCAGCAGTCGATATGGTCGATGTAGGTGTTGTTGGGGTCTTGCACTACCATGTAGTTTTCGATGCCTAGATAATCCGTAAAAATCTGATCAATTTCAGCATGAGAATGGTTTGGGTTTTCATCCCAGATTAATTGTGATGATGCCGAAATGCTCATGCCGTTGGTCATGTAGTTACCGCCGGCGGTTTCGATGTCCATTTCAAAAAGGTTAAAACCAAATTGCTGTGCAACCTTAGCAGACATGGCATTGTCAGCGGGGCGGGGGCGGTTATAGGTAAAATCGATGATTCCCAGTTCATCGTTCCCGTCAAAAACAAACCAGGGGCCGTAGTCGCGGGTCCAGTATGAATCGGAGGGAGCAATGAGGAAATCACAGTTGTCGATATTTACTCCCTGGTTATTGTGCTGGTTGGTAACATAAGTTTGTTCACTGGTGCTTGCCACAATGGTTGTAACCACGCAAGCCTGCGACATTTCAGCAATCAGGTTGTAAGGAATCCCAAAGGAATATCTGATGAGCACCGATTGCATTTTATCAAATTCAGCAAGGTTTGTTACCGGCCCATCTGTAGGATCAGTAACAGCTTTGTTGGTGCCAATTAAATGATTAAGTTTTGCATCTTCGGGCATCATCAAATACTTTAGAGTTATTGTTTTTTTTTAATATTCTGTCCATAAGAAAATAGGGAAATCAATGTGATTAATAATATCACAGTGTATTTAACATTTACTAATTCTTTGCAATTCATTTAATTATCTATTTTGAGGATAGTAAATCAATAATAAAAACCACCCGGCCCGATTACTCGACCCGGATGGTTTATGAGAGAGTGTTACATTTTTATTAATTTTTGGATGTAGCTGTTTGAGCTGTTTTCGGTTTCGATTTCAATCAACAAAAAGTAAATGCCA
>Ga0208900_1000423_pt1 | contig 26729 bp, 21 predicted proteins | sample AntAceMetag02UKK_FD_184763 | JGI IMG/M metagenome (GOLD analysis project Ga0208900, IMG submission 184763) | Saline lake microbial communities from Ace Lake, Antarctica - Antarctic Ace Lake Metagenome 02UKK (SPAdes) (version 2) | ecosystem: Environmental > Aquatic > Non-marine Saline and... | reverse complement strand
GGCCATGCCCGATGCAAGGGTCTCTTTCCAGGCCGCTTCATTCATATATGCCAGCATCAATACATCACCTGTTTCAAAATCCTGGGCAATGGCCGGTATAAGCCCGCCGGTTTTTTTGAAATCAAGATCTGTCATTGTGATGTCTCCTTTAATTGAGTTTATAAAACCTTTACTTGTAACAGCCTAAGTGTAAAGTGTCAATTAGATTTCAATTGTTGTCCATGGGATGTCGGGGCGTGCCACCGGTTGTCCCAATTAAAAGCCAAGCCTCCCTGCTTGCCATGGCCTTTTTTATCTGATAAGTAACCCATGATAAAGTTTTTTAAAAAAACAAGATCATGGCCCAGGTCTAAAGCTTGTATTTTTTTATATGAAAATGAAGTGTTAAAGTAACCTCAGCAGAGCCCCCCCCGATGGGTAATAGGAACCGGCCAATTGGGCCGTCTAACGGTTCCGGGCCGGGCCCATTACCCGTCGGGGGGGGCGGCATGATATCATTTGGCTCAGCGTCTACGACCCAATATTCGTTGTGTCCTACAGGACATGCCCGTTATATGAAAAATATTGATTGAAACAACAGGTTTCCATGACATCTACCACACACAACTCAGACAAATCGACATCAAAGATCCGTAAACAGCGTGAAAAAAAAAATAAATCAGGCATTTTTATCAAACTGTTAAAATGGATGACAATTATTTCCTTTACCGGCGTTGTTTTACTGGGTGCCGGTGTCACCATGTTCTATTTTTACATCAGCAAAGATCTTCCAAAGATCAATAGTTTAAAGGACTATCGACCTGCCACGGTTGCCACTGTTTTTTCCGATGATGGCAGAAAAATTGGTGAGTTTTTCCGGGAACGGCGCATTGTTATCTCTCTTGCTGACATGCCAGATCATTTGAAAAATGCCTTTATTGCGGCCGAGGATTCACGGTTTCGGGAGCATGGAGGAGTTGATTTTTCTGGTATATTAAGGGCTTTTGTTAAAAATCTTCGGGCCGGGGCCATTGTGCAGGGGGGCAGCACCATCACCCAGCAGGTGACCAAATCTTTTTTTCTCTCCCCCGAGCGAACCTATGAACGAAAGATAAAAGAAGTCATCCTGGCCCATCGCATTGACCTGCGCTTTTCCAAGGATGAGATTTTATTTCTTTATCTCAACCAAATATATCTGGGGCATGGAGCCTATGGGGTGGAGGCGGCTGCGGAAAATTATTTTGGCAAACATGCAAAGGATCTGAGCCTTGCCGAGTGTTCCATGCTGGCCGGACTTCCCCAGGCTCCCAGCAAATATTCTCCCTTCCGCCACTATGACCGGGCCCGCCAGCGACAGATTTATGTGCTCAATCGAATGAAGGAGGATGGCTACATTGATAATGTGGCCGTCACAGAGGCCATGAACAAGGTCTTGGACATCCAGCCCCGGAAAAACTGGTTCATTGAAAAGGTGCCCTGTTACACAGAGCATGTCCGGCGGTATGTACTTAAAAAATATGGCGAAGATGCCCTCTACGAGCAAGGGCTCCAGATTCACACCGCTGTGGACATTGAATACCAGAAAATCGCTCGCAAAGAGGTACTCAAGGGGCTGGTGGATCTGGACAGACGTCAGGGGTTCCGGGGACCTGTTAAAACCCTTGCCCCAGATGACATCCAGGCCTATTGCAAGGCGGCTGCCAAGGAAATGCAGTTGAAAAAGTTAGCACCGGATCAGGTCTGCCAGGGTGTGGTCATGGGGTTTGAAAAAAAGAGTAAAAATACCCAGGTTCAGGTGGGAGATATCAGTGGTATTATCCCCATCAAGGATATTAAGTGGGCCAGAAAACCCAATATAAAGGTGGGCTACGGGTGGAAAAAAATTATCCGACCCACCCAGGTGTTTAAGCCCGGGGATGTGATCAATGTTCGGGCCATTGCCTTTGATGAAAAAGAACAGCGCTGGGTGTTCTCCCTGGAACAAGAACCCTTGGCCCAGTCAGCCCTGTTAAGCATAGAGACTGGCACCGGACTTGTAAAGGCCATGATTGGGGGGAGGGACTACCAAAATTCCCAGTTCAACCGGGCCATCCAGTCCCGACGTCAGCCAGGATCAAGCTTTAAACCCATTATTTATGCGGCGGCCCTGGACAAGGGATACACCGCAGCAAGTGTGATCATTGATTCGCCTGTGGTGTTCTCCAGTGCCAATAAAGATGTTGTCTGGAAGCCCCATAACTATAAAGATACCTTTCATGGTCCCACATTATTTCGCCATGCCCTTGTGAAATCCCGCAATGTGGTGACCGTGAAAATTCTCCAGGACATTGGCATTGATTATGTCTTGGACTATGCCAAGAGACTGGGCATCTCCTCTCCCATTGCCAGGGATCTGTCCATTTCTCTGGGCTCTTCGGGCACATCTCTTCTGGAAATTGTCGGGGCTTACACGGTGTTTGCCAACCAGGGTTATCACATTGAGCCTGTGTTTATTACCAAAATCCTGGACAGGGATGGCAATGTCATTGAGCAGGCAGAATTGAAAAGAAAAAAAGCCATAGATATGAACACCGCCTACATCATGACCAGCATTTTGGAAAGTGTCGTGACCTCGGGAACCGGATGGCGGGCCAAAGCCTTGAAACGACCAGCTGCCGGAAAGACCGGTACCACCAATAATCTCCATGATGCGTGGTTTTTGGGATATACCCCGGAGTATGTCACGGGTGTTTGGGTGGGGTTTGACAACGAGGCTTCCCTTGGCAGGGGAGAAACCGGGTCCCGCACGGCAAGCCCCATCTGGCTGGGATACATGGCCGGGGTGCTGGAGGGAAAACCGGTGCGAACCTTTAATGCCCCGGAAGGGGTGATGTTTGCCAAAATTGATGCCAAAACCGGCCTGTTGCCCAATGGATCGTCATCGGAAACCCTGTTTGAGTGCTTTAAGGAGGGAACCGTTCCCACCAAGGTCACCCCCAGCCCCAAGGTTTTTACGGAATCTGAGGATCTTTTTAAATCTGATTTTTAATTTGACCCAGCCCGGGGATGGCAAACGGGTCGTGTCTCAGGTTCAGTATCTCCATGGCAAACCAATCTGCCTCGTTGACAATGCCTGTTCAGCGTCTTATTTTGCAAACTGTGCCCAAAGTATCGGGTCTATATATATGGATTTTATAACCTTGTCAGTCATGGGGGCTTTGCCTATTTTTTGAGGATATTTGCCAATGGCTTCAATTTACAACGATGGCATTTGACGTATCTGGATGTCAACGAGTCAAGCATTTATGGATCAACCCCTGTGGTTCTGGAGTGAAAATTAAGGAGAGTTAATATGGCTTTTGAAACCAAAGAGGAAGTATTCCAGAAAATTTTGGATATGGACAAACCCCGGTGTCCCCACTGCAATCTTGAAATGAGCATCTGGGAAGTTCCTGAAATCGCTTTCAGTGATGGTCTGGGATGGGGAACCCCCTATTTGTTTGTCTGCTTCAATGATGAATGCCCCAGTTATAAAAAGGGATGGGATGACTTAAAGGAAACCATGGAGTTTAGCGCCTCTTACCGGTGTATCAATCAGCCTGGAAATGATAATTTCGATTATATGCCGGTGTTCAGCCCCATAGGTGGGACGGGACAAAAGCTGGATGATGAGGAGATGGTGGCCAGGGAGGCCCGTAAGGAAGCTCTGAAAGTAGGATTCTCTCTGCTCACGGATTTTTATATTTCCAAGGATTGGGATGAGATTTTAAAAATTCTTCTGGATCCGCTGAAACCTGCCAGGGTAAGGTTGAAGGGCGCTGAAATGGTGGGGGAACTGGCTGATACAGATGCCATTGAACACATATCCAACCATAAATTCCCTTCACTGGTACTCCAGACAGCAGCCGCTGATGCTGTCAAGGCCATTCATAAACGGCATTATACAAGGGAATGTCCCTTTTGTGCTGAGATTATTAAAAATCGGGCAAGCCTTTGTAAGCATTGCGGAAAAGACGTACCCAAAGCGTAATGATATGTTGCAATAAGGGACTTGCCGATTATAGACATATCACTATGTCCAGTTTAGGAACCAGTCTTAAATAACTTGCCTGTTTCAGAACACGCTACCTTTCAAGGATAGTGTTCCCCCATTTTTAAATGGGTATGTTATTTCGGACTCATTCCTTAATATATTGATATTGCATGATAAAAAAAATTACATTGGTAGCTTATTTTCGTGCAAGTCCCTAACTGATTACCGTTTTTATTATTCGAACGGCCTTAAGTTTCAGTCGTTTGTCTGGGTAGGAACGGTAAGTCAGTATCTGATACATCCCTGAAAAATCTTATGATCCTCTCAGCCCCTTGAATGGGATATAGATATGCTGGAAGGATGTACCTGCTCTTAGGGATTTACCCGACAATAAACTACCAGCATGTTCAGTTTAATGTGCTGATATTGCATTATAAAACATTTTAAATTGGTAGTTTATTATCGTCTAAGTTCTAAGTCCCTTACTGGTCACACTCGTTTTCATCTTTTGCCATATTATAGGATCGAAAAAGGATCATCTCCCTTTCCCTTTTATTGTCTGGAAATGCCATCTTTTCCATGCCTTTCATCTGCTCTCCGGCCCATTCCCGGGTGGGAACCCTGTCCAATCCCTCTCCATGGGGTTTGCCTGTGATCACGTTGCGAATCAGGGCATCTTTACCACTGGTGGCCACAGAAAAGGGAATCTGATGATCATAAACCAGCCGGGCTCCCGCAAGAATTTCCCTTTCATAGGAGCCCAGGGATCCTGCAATGCACCTCACGGCCATGAAGGGACGATCATCACAAAATACCACCAGATCCAGGGTGGAGTGATAGGGCTGATTCTGGAATGTCACTGTGATGGGCTCATCCACTCGAATTTCTTTTTTAGAAAACCCCTTGGTTTCCACCAGAATTTTTTCAAACAATTGCCGGCTTCCTTCGGATCCCACATTGGGGATGGGGTTGCCGGTGACATAATCAATGAGAATTTCTTCCATGGGGTGACTCCTTTTTTATTTAAAACAGAGGGGTACCGGTCATCTCTTTGGGGATTGGCAGGTTCAGGATTTTCAGGGCCGTGGGGGCAATGTCTCCGAGGATACCCTCTTTTAATTTAACGTCTCGGTATTTTTCCCCTGCCAGTATGAATCTCACCGGATTCAAGGTGTGGGCTGTGTGGGGAGACCCATCCGCATTCACCATTTGTTCGGCATTGCCGTGGTCGGCCGTGACCATTGCGGTTCCGCCGGATTTCCAGATTTCCTGCACTACCTTTTGTACACAGGTGTCAACGGTTTCGCAGGCCTTTATGGCGGCGGATAAAATACCGGTGTGCCCCACCATGTCCATGTTGGCAAAATTTAACACCATGAATTGAATCCCACCGGATGCGATTTTTTCACAGGCCTGTCTGGCCACCTCTTGGGCGCTCATTTCCGGTTTTTCATCATAGGTTTCCACCTCCCGGGGGGAGGGCACCATGATTCTTTCTTCACCGGGAAAAATGGTTTCATCTCCCCCATTTAAGAAATAGGTCACATGGGCGTATTTTTCCGTTTCTGCAATTCTGAGCTGGTTAAGGCCGTGGCGGCTGATCTCTTCCCCCAGGATATGATCCAGGTGCTGGGGAGCAAAGGCCGGTTCCAATGGAAAAGTTTCATCATATTGGGTCATGCACACAAAAGGCTCAATGTGAGGCATCTGTTTCCGCTGAAATCCGGTGAAATCTATTTCGGTGAATGCCCGGGTGATCTCCCGGGCCCGATCGGATCTGAAATTGAAGAAAATCAGGCTGTCGCCATCCTCGATGGTACTCTGGGACGCATCCATGTCCGGGGGGATGATCTGAACCGGTTGGACAAATTCATCGGTGTGTCCCCCCTTGTAGGCTGCCTCAATGGCTGTGACCGGGTCGGCAAAGTTTTCCCCCGCTTCACTTGTGTAAAGCGTGTAGGCCTTTTCCACACGTTCCCAGCGGGTGTCCCGATCCATGGCATAAAAACGGCCGCACAGGGAGGCGATGTATCCAATCCCTTGTTTGGCAAGGTGGGTTTGAAGCTGCTTTATATATGTGATCCCACTTTTAGGAGACGTATCCCTGCCATCGAGTATGGCATGGATGGCAAGATTTTGTACTCCTTTTTCCCGGGCCATGTCAACGAGGGCAAAGAGATGATTCATATGGCTGTGAACCCCTCCATCGGAAAGCAATCCCAGGAGATGAACCGTTTTTCCCTGATCCCTTGCAGTTTCCATTGCCATGGACAGAGCTGGGTTAGAAAAAAAGGTGTTGTCTGCAATGGCCCGGTTGATACGCACCAGATCCTGGTACACCTTTCGGCCAGCACCTATATTCATGTGCCCCACCTCAGAGTTCCCCATGATCCCATCGGGCAGGCCCACGGCATCGCCGAAGCAGGCAAGATGGGTCGTTGGGTAATGGGTTTCCAATCCATTGAGAAACGGCATCTTAGCCTGGACAGTGGCGTTCCCTTTTTCTTGGATCAGGGCTCCCCATCCATCCAGAATGATCAGTGCATCAACCTTGGTTTTTACTTCCATTGGATTTCTCCTGCATAATTCACTTGAACGGAATCAAGGTGCAGGTCAATCACGCTTTGGCGTAAATATTTTACGCTGGCCTCCAGAGATCCCGGGGTGTTTACCTTTAAAATATAAAACCCTGTCTTATTTTTTTTTTATATGAAAAGGCAGCCTCCAAGGCAACCTCAGCAGAGCCGCCCCCCCGATGGGCAATAGGAACCGGACAATTGAGCTGTCTACAGTTCCGGTCCGGGCACATTGCCCGTCGGGGGGGCGGCGGCATACAGCCATTTGGCTCCGCGTCTACGACCCTATATTCGTTGTGTCCGTTAGGGAATGGGTGTTATATGAAAGAGTAGACATGCCTAAAATCCTTTTACGTTTCGTTGTGGGCAGGCCGAGGTCAGAATAAGGTTTGTCCGTGGCAGTTATACCCATATCAGATTTGGTGAAGCTGATCAGTCTTGGGTTTCAAAGGATGCAATATCAATTTTCGGGGCATCGGCCCAGAGCCCTTCAAGATTATAAAATTCACTGGATTCCCGATCAAAGACATGAACCAGTACATCGGAAAAGTCAAGTAAAGCCCAGGTACCTTCCTTGATGCCTTCCATGCCCAGGGGCATGATTTCTTCTTTTTTCAGCTCAATGTAAATATGTTCGGCAATGGCCGTGACCTGCCGGGCTGAGGTGGCAGTGATGATAATAATGGTATCGGTGTAGGAGGTCAATCCCCGAACGTCAAGGGCCACAACTTTTTCGGGTTTTCTTTGAAATGCAGCAGTAAGGAATTTGTCCGGATTCCCGGGTGCATTGGGGTCATGGGTCATAAGTAGAGTCCTTTTTTTATAATGAGTTCTTCCACGGGTCCAGGAACCAGGGAATGAATGGATTGATTGTTTTTTACGCGCTGTCGAATCAAGGTGGATGAAATTTGAATTTCCGGAGTTTTACAGATTTGCACCGATTTTAATTCAGGTTTTAATCCAGGTTGATAAAAGGTCATGGATGCTTCATTGAAGCGATGGGTACAGGGAACCTGGGATGCCAGAAAATCAGCAATCTGACTGGATCTTCTCTTTTCTCCGGCCCGGGTCATGATAATGATGTTTATTCTTTTAAATATCTCACCGGTCTGTTTCCAGGTATCCATGTCAAAAAACGCATCCGTACCCAGGATAAAGTAAAGTTCTATTCCTGAATCTGCGGCATCGATAAACTGTTTGATTGTGTCAATTGTAAAAGAGGGGCCAGTGCGCCTGAGTTCCAAATCCGAGGCGCAAAGCCCGGGGATGGATGCCACGGTTTTGTGTATCATCTCAAACCGATCCCGGGCCGGTGCCAGGTTTTGAAAGGACTTATGGGGCGGAACTGCAGAAGGAATAAGATGAATCCGGTCAATGCCAAAGGCGTTTTTTACGTGGGAAATTACCTGTATATGGCCATTGTGAAGGGGATTGAATGTGCCTCCGAATAAGCCCTCTTTCATATATTCCTTTTATTCTCTGATCTGTCCCTTACCCATGACCACAAATTTAGTGGCGGTGAGTTCTTCCAGCCCCATGGGGCCAAAAGCGTGGAGTTTTGAGGTGGAAATACCAATTTCAGCCCCCAGTCCCAGTTCTCCCCCGTCGTTGAACCGGGTGGATGTGTTCACCCCCACCATGGACGAGTCCACCTGGCGGATGAAGTCATTGGCACGGGTTTCATCGGTGGTGACAATGACATCGGTGTGATTAGACCCATAGGTGGCAATGTGATCCAGGGCCGTTGCCATGTCAGGCACCACCTTCACGCTCAGGGTGAGGTTTAAATATTCAGCGTGCCAGTCTGCCTCCTGGGCAGGGATGGCCTGGGAAAAGAGGGCACAGGTTTGGTCACATCCCCTGATCTCCACCCCGGCGTTGTGGTATTGCTCAAGCATGGCCGGTAAAAACGTGGCTGCGGTTTTTTCATGAACCAGCAGGGTTTCCAGGGCATTGCACACCCCAGGGCGATGAACCTTGGAATTAAAGCAAATGTCCAGGGCACTTTTCATGTCAAAGGTTTCATCTACGTAAACATGGCACACGCCCTTGTAGTGTTTGAGTACCGGCATGGTGGCGTGCTTCACCACATAGCGAATCAAGGACTCCCCCCCCCGGGGAATCACCACATCAATGTAGGCTTCCTGCTTTAAAAGATGGGTGACGGCTTCTCTGTCGGTGACGGGCAATACCTGGACGATTTCTCGGGCAAGCCCTGTCTCGGTAAGAGCCTCCTGGATGATGGCTGCCAGGATTTTGTTGGAGTGGAAGGCTTCTGAGCCTCCCCGCAAAATGGTGGCATTGCCCGCCTTGAGGCACAGGGCTGCCGCATCAACAGTGACATTGGGACGGGATTCATAGATCATGGCAATGACCCCCAATGGAATCCGCATCTTGGACACCTCAAGGCCGTTGGGCCGAGTCCAGCTCCGGGTAATGGCCCCCACAGGGTCGGTGAGGGCTGCCACTTCCCCTAATCCCTGAACCATCTGTTCAATGGTCTGGTCGGTTATTTTCAGGCGATCCAGCATGGCAGAAGACAGACCCTTTTCTTTGGCTGCCTTGAGATCCACGGCATTTTCTTTAAAAATATCCTGGCGCTGCCGGGTCAGCTTTTGCCCAATAAGGTCGAGAACCTTGTTTTTGGTGGCTGTATCTGCCGTGGCAATCTGTCTTGCCGCCTTTCTTGCATTGATGGAAATATCCATCACCGTTGACTCGTAATTCATGATGCGTCATCCTGTTCGTAGGTAATTGCAAGGTTGTCCCGGTGTATCACCTCTGCATAGGGCCGCGATAGCTGGAGCACATTGCAAATAGTATCACTTCTGTGCCCCATGATGCAGGCGACATCCTCCGAAGAATAATTGACCAGACCTTTGCCAAGGCTTTGATTGGTGTCTGATTTGATCTCCACGGATGCCCCTTTGCTAAAGCTCCCGTTCACCGAGGTGATGCCAATGGGAAGGATGCTTTTCCCCCGGGAGAGGATGGCCCGGGTGGCACCCCGATCCAGATGAATTTCTCCCTGGGGTTTCAGACTGTAGGCAATCCAGCATTTGCGACTGTTAAGCCTCTTTTTTCCGGGTACAAAATAGGTGCCATCAGGTTCTCCCCTGAAGATCCGGGGAAGGATATCCGGTTTTCTACCCGGCGCTATGATCATGGGAATTCCGGCCCGGGCCAATCGTTTGGCGGCCTGGAGTTTGGTCAGCATGCCTCCGGTGCCCAATGTCCCCGGAGCCCCGGCAGCGGCCTGTTCCATTTTGCGCGTTATTCGGGTTACCACTGGAATCAGACGGGCATCAGGATATTCCCGGGGATCTTTATCGTAGAGCCCCTCGGTGTCGGTGAGATTGATCATGAGATCGGCATCCATGAGCAGGGTGATCATGGCACCCAGATTGTCATTGCCCCCCAGTTTCATCTCTTCGGTGACAATGGTGTCATTTTCGTTGAGGATGGGGACAATGCGCCAGTCCAACAGGGTGTTGATGGTATTTCTGGCGTTGAGATATCGTCTTCTGTTGGCAAGATCATCCCTTGTGAGCAGTAGCTGGGCCACCTTGCACCCAACGGTTTCAAAGGCATTTTCATAGGCAAGTATCAGACCTGCCTGGCCCACCGCCGAAGCAGCCTGCCGTCCCTTGGCATCATCGGGCTTCCGGGAAAACCCGATTTTTTTAATCCCACAGGCCAAGGCACCCGAGGAGATGAGGATCACCTGGGTACCCTGGGTGGTCAAGTTGCCAATGGCATGGCTAAGGCTTTCAATGAGTTCCAGATTTAAGCCATGGGCCAGGGATAATACACCACTGCCGACTTTAATAACAATTCGTCGACTGTTTTGAAGGGTCGACTGCCTGACACTATCCATCTGTTTTTCCGAGTTTTTCTGCAAGAATCTGTTTGAGGGTGTCGGTTCCCTTGCCCGTGGCTGCTGACACAGTGATCACATCGGTTTTTCCCAGTGCCGCAATAAAGGCATCCACTTTTTCCTGGGCCCCGGTGAGGTCTATTTTGTTTAAGACCAGCAACTGGGGTTTTTGTCCCAGGGCTTTGCTGTACTGTTCCAGCTCTTTGTTGATCAGGTGATAGGTGGCCAAGGGGGCATCAAGATCAATGGCAGACACATCAATGATATGAACCAGAATACCGGTGCGCTCAATGTGTTTCAAAAATTGAATGCCAAGTCCCACCCCCTTGTGGGCACCCTCTATGAGACCGGGGATGTCCGCCATGGCAAAGGGTTCGCCATATTGAGGCTGTACCATTCCAAGGGAGGGTGCAAGGGTTGTGAAGGGGTAATCGGCAATCTTTGGCCGGGCCGAGGACATCCGGCTTACCAAGGTGGATTTACCTGCATTGGGAAGACCCACCAGACCCACATCCGCAAGGAGTTTCAACTCCAATCGAAGGGTGTACTCTTCACCTGGCATACCGGGTTGGGCGTGTCGGGGGGCTCTATTTGTGGATGTGGAAAATCGTTTATTACCTCGTCCGCCAATGCCTCCCTTGGCCAGAATGAACTCTTGGTCAGGCTGGGTCAGATCTGCAATGGTCTCTCCGGTGTCCGAATCAATGACCAGGGTGCCGGGAGGAACTGGGATAATCTGGTGTGGCGCATTTTTTCCGTGCCGCAGTCTGCCCATGCCCGAGGTACCGTTCTTGGCTCGGATAATCCGCTGGCGGCGAAGATCAAAAAGCGTTCTTTTGCTCTGATCCGTTTTTAAAATAATGCTCCCGCCGTTGCCACCATCACCTCCGTCAGGCCCGCCCCGTTCAATGAATCGCTCTCTGCGGAAACTTACGCAGCCAGATCCGCCGTTGCCGGACCTGACGAAAATGGTTGCTTCATCTATGAACTTCACGCTTCATAAACGCAAACTCTCTTCTTGTCGCGACCCTTTCGTTCATAGGTCACAACACCATCGATCTTTGAAAAGAGAGTGTAGTCTTTACCCATTCCCACGTTCTGACCCGGATGGATTTTGGTTCCAAGTTGTCTTACCAGAATATTGCCTGCAACAACGGCCTGTCCGCCATATTTCTTGACGCCCCGTCGCTGGGCATTACTGTCGCGACCGTTTTTTGTACTTCCGCCTGCTTTTTTATGTGACATCTCTATCTCCTTATAATAGGGGCTTTAGTCCGTAAAACCCAATTCTTCAGGTTTGGGATATAAGCCTGCTCTATCTGTTTTTAAAAAGGCATATAATTGTCTATGCCTGGATGGAATCAATTTTGATGGCGGTGTAGGCCTGTCTATGACCCTTCATTTTACGGTAACCCTTCCGCCGTTTGTACTTGAATACAAGAACTTTTTTCCCTTTTCCCTGCTCCACAATGTGTCCTTTGACGGCAACACTGTCAAGCTCACCACCGTTCAGGCTTATCTTCTCACCGTCGGAGTACATGAGAACGTCACCAAAATCAATTTCAGCCCCTTCGCCGCCCTCAAGTTTTTCAACCCGGAGAAGATCTCCTTCTTCCACCTTGTACTGTTTGCCACCGGTCTTTATAACTGCATACATACGCTTTATCTCCTTTATGTACTTATCTTATGTAACTATCATGCTAAAATCCCAAATAATAGGGTAACCCCCTTGTTTTGTCAAGATAAAAAAGCAATTGCAAGGCTGTCAGGGGGGTTACTTTACAGGAGGAAAATCCTTTAACAACAGGCTGACTTCCTGGGTGGTGGTGGCAAGGGATGGCTTGAGTTTTATTTTTCCAGGGGAGGGGTTGCCCTGGGGTGAGGCCAGTGACAGCAATTCAAATACTCTGATTCCCCCCACCTTGGGTGTTTCCAGGGGAACATCAATTTCATTGACCTTCACAGAAGAGCGCATGGCCTTCATGGTCTTCTCTGAAATCAGGATACTATCTGGTTTCTTTTTGGTTAGATCCTGGATGCCGAAAACCGAATTCACCGCATCTCCGATGACGGTGTAGTCCATTTTTTTGTCAAAGCCGATGTTGCCCACCACCACCTCTCCGGTGTGAATGCTGATGCCCATACTCAGTGTAATATCAATCTTGACATCAATTTTTTCTTTTAAATAGGCATTGATATCATCCAGGGCTGCTTTCATTTCAAGGGCCGCTGAAACGGCATTATCGGCATCGGAAATGGTGGCCAGGGGCGCACCGAACAGGGCCAGAAAGCCATCCCCCAGATATTTATCCACAATGCCATGGTGGGAAAAAATAATTTCCCCCATGACAGAGAAGAAATAGTTCAGGACAAAAACGGTTTTTTGGGGACCGATGGTGTTGGCCAGTTTTGAAAAATTTCTAAGATCAATGTTCAGGATGGTGATGGTTTTGAACTCTTCCATGAGGTGCTGTTCATTGGCACCGCCATGGACGATTCTGTTGACAATCTCTTCGGGAACAAATTTTTGGAAAATTTGGCGAATGCCTCGTTCTTTTTCTTCATTGAGTACGGTTTTTTTGTACAGTCTTGAGTTTTCAATGGCAATGCTCACCGATGAGGCAATGGCCTGGAGGAGTTGTTGATCATCGGCCATGAAATTGCCGTTGGTTTTATTTAAAACTTCAATGACCCCGATAACCCTACCTTGAGAAATCATGGGTACGCACAGGGCCGAGTTCGTTGTAAATCCGGTAGCATTATCAATGGCGGAAAAAAACATATGGGAGTGCTGCACATCATTTTCAATGACACAATCTCCCTTGGCTGCCACATAGCCAGCAATTCCTTGGCCCAGTTTGACGGTGAAAGCGGTTGTTTTTTTCAAGTTCATATTAAAGGCCGTTTTGACCTTGAGTTGTTCGTCTTCAATGAGCAGAAGGGAGCCTGCTTCAACCTTCATGGCCACCCGGATCATGTCCATGGTAAAGGCCAGCACCTGTTCGATGTCAAAGGTGGAGGATGCCAGTACACTTCCAATCTGTTTGATGGTGGCAAGCTCACTTGCCCGTTGCCGGGCGGACAGGGACAGGGTTGTTTTTTCCATGGCAAGGGCAAATAGATTGGATATTTTCCGGGTGAGTTCACGGTATTCCAAAACGTCTTTCCGAGTTTTAAAAATAAAGGCAAAACATCCCATGAGTTTACCTGAATTCATCAAGGGGTGAATGACGCCAGCGTTCCCCCCATGGCTTAAAAACAGTGTCTGTTCAACGGGGGTTTTTAATTCTTCCTGGAGATTTTCCATGAGGGTGGAATCTCCCTGGATGAACAGTCGTTCCAGGATGGAATCTTTACATGTGTAAATTTGTCCCCGCTGAATATCGGTTTTATTTCTGGAAAAGAAATCCACAATGGAAATGGTATTGCCGTCCGCCGCATCGTTTGTCATCAACACGGCTCCCTGCAGGGGGAGGATTTTGAGAATATCTTTCAGGAGCGTCTGGTACAGCTCAATGCCGCGCATGCTGGAATTAACGGTGTTTATCAGGCTGCCTATGGTGTTTGCAATTTGGGTGGAGGATTCAATCTCTTTTAGGAGTCTCAGATTTTCGTAGGTAAATGCGGCATTGGAAACCAGGGGGATAAGTCCTTCGATCTCCTCTGCTGTAAAAATGCGGTTGTCAGATTTCCGGGATAGTGTCATGACCCCGATGATGTCCCGGATGGTCTTGATGGGCATGCACACAAAGGATTTTGAGCCATACTGGGATTTGTTGAGTCGACCCAGTCGGGTATCTTTTTCTATGTTTTCCACCACAAAGGGCGCTTTGTTGATGACGGCATATTTGGCGATACTGGTTTGAAAGTCAATCATGTCACCAATACTCAGATGCTCGCCAAGCCCGATGCTTGCCTTTACCACAAAATTTTTGTGTGGGCTGTTTTCAAGAATTAAAATCGACCCGATGTCGGCATTGGCAATGCGAAGACCCCGCTCCAGGGTAACGTAGAGCAACTCTTCCGGGTCAAAGGTGACATAACAAAGATCTGACAGCTCCTTTAAAATGGAGATTTCAGACGCTTTTTTTTCCAGCTGGGAACAGGTCTGGGTGAGCTGTTTTTCAAAAAGGGTGAAGGATTTGGAGATGTTTTCCACCTCATCGGCCCCCTTTTTAATGCCGTTGGATTCAAATTCCTTTTGAAGGGTCTGTGTGAATTGGTTGGACATGTTGGCAATTTTTTCAAACACCAGTCTCAAGGTGACGAAACCGAAGAGGGAACACAGAAGAAAGAGCGCAAAAAAATGGGGAATATACTGATCGGACAAAAGGTCATAGGTAATCAGGAAGTAGAGCAGGCCAAAGGTGGGGATCAGGAAGAAGAAACCAAAAATAATATTGAGTTTCTGGTAAAGAGATTGTTCATTGGAAGCAAGTCTGGGAAATACGGCCTGTCCGATTTTCCACCAGAAATGCTGAAATTTCTTCAACGGTGCACTCATTGTATCTCTTTTCCTGAAAAGAACCTGTTTAGATAGCGGGATGCCCTGGAGGGGCACCCCGCATTTAATCTTTTTTTCAGGGGGCGAGCATTTAATTAATCATTGGAGCCTAACTGATAATATATTTAATCTATATGTGAGCACCATAATTTGCTCCAGCTTATAATTAAACCCTCATCCCCCTTAAATGAAAGTGCTGGGAAAACTATCCCCTTACCTCCTCTTTAACGGTGGTGGCAAGTTTGAACAGGATGGTGAGAATCAAAAAACCCGTGGCAAAAACACCCAGTGTAATGATCACCTCTTTAAAGGTGGGGGCATACTCTGTTATCTGATGCAGGGGGTTGGGAACAAAACCGCCGGAGATCATGCCAAGGCTCTTGTCAATCCAGGTACCAACGATTATCATGGCACAGGTATAGGGAAGCAGGGTCTTATTGCTTCTAAATGCCGGAACCACGGTCAGTCCAATACCAATGAGCATCAGTGTGATGGATGTCCACATCCAGGGAACCAGGGCATTGTGGCCATGGAGTCCGAAAAACAGATACTGGATATGAGACATGTGGCCGGGGATCTTACTGTAAAAGACCACAAACACTTCACAGGCAAAGAAAAATACATTGGCAATCAGTGCATAACACACAATCTTGGACAGGGTCTGAATGGCTTCCCAGCCCGGATCAAATTTACTGATTTTCCGAATCAGGTAGCAAAGCAGAATCAGCACAGACGGACCTGCGGCAAAGGCCGATGCCAAAAATCGCGGTGCCAGGATGGCCGTGAGCCAAAAACCCCTTCCCGGAAGACCGCAGTACAGATATGCCGTGACGGTGTGGATGCCAATGGCAAAGGGAATGGACAGGTAAATCAATGGGGTGGTCCATGCCGGTGGTTTGATTTGATTTCTTTCTGCTTCCAGCACCTTCCATCCAATGACAATGTTTAGAAACAGGTAGCCGTTAAGCACACACATGTCCCAGAACAGCATGGAGTGGGGGGTGGGGTAGAGCAATACATTGAGCATGCGGGTGGGCTGCCCCAGATCCACAATGATGAACAAAAGGCACATGATCAAGGATGCCACGGCCAGAAACTCTCCCAGGATGGTAATTCTGTGGAATTTTTCATAGTCATGGAGGTAATAGGGAATAACCACCATGACCCCGCCTGCAGCTACTCCCACAAGATAGGTAAAGTTGGCAATGTAAAATCCCCAGGAGACATCCCGGCTCATGCCGGTGATCATCAGCCCGTTCATGAACTGATCAATATAGACGACAAAGGCCACACTCATGATAGCGAGGAGCAGCCCCAGCCATATCCAGTACTTTTTGCTTCCTTTAATAGCTATTTCAAGCATACGTGCCTCTCTTACATGATATAGTAAACAGAGGGCTCGGTACCAAGCTCCTGTTTACGTCGGATTGCATAGTTTTCAGCCAGCAGTTCCCTGACCTTGGAGGCGGGATCTTCAAGATCACCCACGGTGATGGCACCTTCAGATACCTCCACACAGGCCGGTTGCTGACCCTTGGCCAGACGTTCTGCACACAGATTGCACTTTTCCACCACGCCCTTGGTTCGGGTGGGGAAATCCGGGTTAACCGCTTCGATGAAGGGCCGGGGATCCCTGAAGTTAAAGCTTCTGGAACCAAAGGGACAGGCCGCCATGCAGAACCGACAGCCAATGCAGCGGTGGAAATCCATGAGCACAATACCGTCTTCCCGTTTAAAGGTGGCCTGGGTGGGACACGCCTGGACACAGGGGGCATTTTTGCAATGGTTGCAGGTAACCAGAAAGGGAAGATGTCTGAATTTTTCAGCAAGGAACTCATCTGTCTTGTCCGGGAAGGCATGGTCAAAATGCTCTTCCCAGATCCATTTTACTTCCTGGGTTTTATTGATCGGTCGCGTGTTGGGATATTTCTCAACATCTGGCTCATGGTCAAAATCCGGAACATTGTGGGCCTTTCTACAGGCATGAACAATGTTTTCGGCAACTTCGTCGGTGAGTTTGTTGGTATCAATGACCATGCCCCATCGCTTGGCGGTGAGGGCCTCGGCTTTTTTAGTCTTCACCGGTGCTGCAACGGAGCCGGATGAGGCAACGGCCTTTATTGCCGGAGCCGCACCAATGCCCAGTGCAGTCACACCCGCTGCTTTGAGAAAGCTTCTTCTGCTTTTTTTCATTGGTTAATCTCCTTGGGTGTTGTGTGGCACTCCCAGCAATAGGGATCCACTGAGGCATATGTATGACATTTGTCGCAGAATTTCTCCTTGTCTGTGTGGCATCCCAAACAGGAGTCTTCACCAGTGGACAGGCTCATCTCAAAGCGCTTTCCATTGGTGCTTTCATACACTCTGTCTGCATCTCTTACCACAGAATCCCGCCATTCATCCAGCAGAGACATATGGTTGGCACGCATGTCATATTTGTCCAGAACACATTTTTTGGCCGCTTTTGCCTTTGCCGAAAGTTCTGGTTCCGGTGCTGCACTGCTGCCGCCGATATTGTACCAGAAAGGGAGCAGTGCCATGGCAACAAACACCACAAGACCTGCCATAATTGCATTTTTACTCATCTGCTGCCTCCTTGCCGGGTAGTGGTTCCATCCGCAGATCCGTTTCTCGTTCCCCCTCACCCGGCATAATCAGGGCGTTTCCAACCAATTCGTGGATACCATACACTTCAACGTCCGGTACCCAGTACTCCATCAAGGCGGGCAGGGCCGCCCGGTCGATGGCACAGATGGTACCAAGGGTGTTCACACCAAATTTTTCATGGACATATTTTACGGCATTGGCCCGGGGAAGACCACCGGCCATCCTGAGTTCAATATTCTCACCGGCATTGAGTCCGGCACCACTGCCACAGCAAAAGGTCTGTTCCCGGATGGTGTTGCTGGGCATCTCATAAAAATTATCGCATACATTTTCAATGATATACCGGGGCTCATCTATCAGTCCCATGCCCCTTGCCGGGTTGCATGAATCATGGAAGGTCATGATCCGGTCAGCATTACGGCTCTTGTCCAGCTCCAGCTTACCATGTTTGATTAAATCCGCCGTGAATTCACAGATATGAACCATTTTGGTGGATTTGGCGTTTTCAAACTTGGTGCCTGTGATGGGGTTTACCGGCTCTTCCAGGAAGTCGGCAGGGCCGTTCATGGTATCCATGTACTGGTTTATCACCCGCCACATGTGGCCGCACTCACCGCCAAGAATCCACTTGACGCCCAGGCGTTTTGCTTCGGCATACATTTTTGCGTTGAGACGTTTCATGGTCTCGTGGGAGGTGAAAAAACCAAAGTTTCCCCCCTCGGAGGCGTAGGTACTCCAGGTGACATCCAGATCATATTTATCTTTGAGATACTTGAACAGCAGCATGTAGCCCTGACAGGTATAGGTGCCAGGATCGGCAAACACATCACCAGAGGGGGTGATAAAAAGAATGTCCGCCCCTTTTTTGTTGAACTGAGGAGCCACATCAATGCCGGTGATCTCTTCAATGTCTTCGGTGAAGAAATCCATCATATCTTTGAATGCATGGGGTTGAATACCCAGATGGTTACCGGTTTTATAGCAGTTGGATACCGGGGTGGCGATCCAGTCAATGTTGAGGCCTATAAGGTTCAATAGTTCTCGACCCATGATGGTGATCTCTGCGGTGTCAATGCCATAGGGGCAAAAAACCGAGCATCTCCGGCATTCAGTGCATTGAAAAAAGTAGTACCACCACTCTTTAAGCACGTCCAGGGTAAGGGGTCTGGCACCGCCAAGCTTGCTTCCGCCTGGAATTTTCTGGAGAAGTTTTCCCACGGTGGTAAAATCGTTTCTGTACACCGATCGCAACAGCTCAGCTCTAAGTACCGGCATGTTTTTTGGATCACCGGTGCCAAGGAAAAAATGGCATTTATCTGCACAGGCACCACATCGGACACATACGTCCATGAAGATTTTAAAGGACCTGAATTTTTCCAGACGTTCCTTGATGCCGTTGTGGATGATCTCCTGCCAGTTTTCCGGCAGTTTCCAGTCCGCTTCCAGGGGGTTCCATGATCGGGCATTGGGAAGGCCAAGGGTTTCTACACTCTCGGCCTTTGCTGCATAGCAGTACATGCTGGGTCGAATATGGACAGCCTCAGTCATCCAGCTACCCTGGGAGGGGGTGTGGTCTACCTTGTCCAGTAGTTCATCGGGTTTAATTTCGTCAGACATTGATTACTCCTTCTTATCCACTGGAAGTCCAGCGTCTATCATTTTTTCTCTGAAGTGATCTTCATACTGTTCATACGTATGAATGTCCACAGCATAATTCCAGGGATTAATATGTCTCTTGGCACGATTGTTGTTGGCCATATTTCGCGTGGGGCTCAGGAAGATGCCACCCATGTGCATGAGTTTACTCACTGGGAAATATGCGAGCAATGCACTGACCATGAAGATATGGGCATAAAAAAGTCCCCCCACCCCATCGGGAATGACAGGATGAAATGTCACAAGACCCATGGTAAACGTTTTGATGCCGATGATATCCACCTTGGTAAAATATCTCATGGCAATACCCGAAGCCGCAATGCCAATGATGAGAAAAAGGGGAAAATAATCGGCTGCCAGTGAGATGTAACTCACCTTTGCATCAAACACACGTCTGGCCAGCAGAAAAAGAGCTGCCAGCAGAAGTACCGCACCGGAGATAAACAAACCGGGGAGTCCCAGCTGGATAATGCCGTCAAAAAATTCCAGGAATTTAAGGCAGGAGGGTACCGGATCCATAACAAATCTCAGGTGCCGGATAATCACCACCAGAAATGAGTAATGAAAGGCCAAGGCGCCCAGCCATAGGAAAATTTCCCAGGAATAGGTCAGTGTGTTCTTCTCGTTCCTGTTAAAGGCCGCTTTGGTATTGCGAAACAGGGATCTGAAAAGAAAAATTTCAAGAACCATGCGAATGAAAACACCTGATGCCTTATCAGGATTATCAATGCAGCTATGTTTAATCCATGGAAGCGATTTCTGCTGTCCACAGGTTGTGGGAATCCGGAAGGGAACTGCGGAATCAGCCCATCCCATGACACGGTGTACAAAACCGCCAATAAAGGCGATAACCGCAACATAGGGGACTATTATTCCGAAGAACCACTGCATACCGGCTCCCTCAACCCCTGCATAAGCCAGCAGAAAAAGCAGCAAAACGCCTGCCAGGGGCACCATGTACTTTTGATTCATATTCCAACCACCTCACTGTTTCGGCTGTTTCAGATGCATAGTCTCTGTGACAGCCTGTTTAAGATTTGTTCGAGCCAAGAAGTGTCTCTTCCTTTAGCTCTTCTACTAAGCCTGCCCTTTCAAAGGCCCTGTGAATCCGCCTTTTGGATTCGGTGGCCTTTAAAAGGAATACATTCTCTCTGCACTTCATAAACCGGTTGAATGCGGCAAGGGCAGTCTGATCTATCTTTGCATCAAAGGCGATGTCCCTGTCTTCATTCAAGACGGTTTTTATAATTTGTTTTAATTCAAAAATAAAGCTCACTGCCTTGGATGCACTGAAATCTTGAACCGCTCTGATGCGGATGATGGAATCCAGGGCCGTTTCAACTTTATCGGCATTAAATTCTTTCTGGATCATGAGATCAAATGTCTCTTCAAGGGATTGGGCAGTGGCCGCTCCCACGGGATTGTCAAACCTATTTTTTAATTTTTTAAAAAATTTGGCGGTGTCCTGGGGATAGGAATTGATGGTCACAAGAAACCATTGATCAATGATTTCCTTTTTATTCTTTTCAAGCTTGTGGTTGAAATCCATATTCTAATATTTACTCCGTAACTACACTGGCCTGCAAGGCTGTTTCGTTAGTGGTTCATTTGTGTCTAACATAAACTCAGCTTTCGAACCTGGAACCCGGTGTAGGGAGGTAGTTTTGTTTTTCGCTTTGCCAATAAACACCCTGTTTGCCCGGCAAAAAATACAAAAATACAGGTCTGAACCAACGTCAATCGACCAGTCCCGAAAGTTGAAACATTAATCTAAGCGGTATAACCATACTGGGAATTTATGTCAAGGATAAAAGCGGTTCAGCGCCGGTGGTGAACCACTGTTTCAATACCTTGAACATTGAGTGGGGATCTGTGTTTCCTGTGAGTTCCCGGATGGCATGCATGGCCATGGTGGGAGCCCCGACATCCACGGTTTTAATACCCGTGGCAGCAGAGATTGAAGGACCTATGGTGCTGCCACAGGGCATGTCACTTCGCATGACAAAGGTTTGTGTGGGAACGCTGGCCTCCCGGCATAACTGCCGAAACAGTGCAGTGGACACCGCATCAGATGCGTACCGCATGGCAGCGTTGAGTTTTAGTACCGGACCCTGGTTCAGAAGACAGGTATGACCGGCATCATACCGCTCGGTATGGGCCGGGTGCAGGGCATGGGCATTATCCAGGGAGATCATGAAGGATCGGGCAAATGTTTGGAGTCGCTGTTCTGGATCGGGGACAATTCGGGTCAGGGTGTCTGTGAGAAAGGAACCCCGGGCACCAGCTGGGGTCTCACTACCTACCTCCTCATGGTCGGCAAAGATGGCAAGACAGGGGACGTCTCCCCGGGCAAGGAGAAGGCTTTCAAGGGCTGCATGACAAGACAGAAGGTTGTCAAGACGGGGGGCTGAGATGATCTCCTTGTTCAGACCGGTATAAAAAGGTGGTTGGGCATCTGAAAAAAACAGGTCAAATCCCATGATCTCCTCTATGTCATGACCCGCATCGGGAATATGTTTTCCTGCATTGAGTAGTGCTTTATTGAATGCACCGGGTTTTGAAAACCCGCCGCTTAAAAGCAGGGGTGGCAGGTCTACCTGGGCATTAATGGTTTTTTGGGTGTTGGCTTCCCGATCCAGGTGGATGGGAAGGGAGGGGATAACTGCCACGGGGGCATCCATATTAATAAGTCCACTGGCAAGATAGGGGGTGCCTTTTTTCCCATGGCAACGAAGGACGAGTCTGCCGGCCAGATTCAGGCCCCTGTCAAACCAGGTGTTCAAGAGAGCGCCACCATACACCTCCACGCCCAGGCGTGTCATGGTGTCGTTCTGTAGCTCCGGCATGGGTTTTACTTTAAGGCAGGGGCTGTCTGTATGGGCACCACACAGTTTGATGCCGGTGTCCCATGGCTTAAGGTCTCCGGTGTAAAAGGCAATGATGGCGCTGTCATTTCGAACGACAAAATACCCTGACGCTTTTTCAAGGTGCCATGGTTCGGTTTCCAAAAGCTTTATAAAGCCTTTTTTGCGAAGGGCTTTGGCCGTGTTGGCCACGACGTGGAAGGGGGTGGGGGAGGTGTGAAGAAAATGAAAAAGATTTTTATTATATGACTGGATATCCATGTGACAAGCCTCTTTAATTCGATGATCTGTTTGTAGGGGGGGCTTGCTTACCCACACATCGGCCGTACTGGACAGTTGGTGGAACCACCCCTTGACCGGGATGTGCAAAGTTTTATATAAAAGAATAAACACGCCTAACAATCTTTCATGCTTCATTGTGGGTAGACCGAGGCCAGAATACGGTCTGCCCGTGGCAGTTATAACCAAACCCCGGAAATCAGTCAATTCAAAAAAAGGACGGTGGCAATTCTGATTCAAAATTTGGAAGGGGGGATGAATTATTCAGCCCCCAAGGTCGGAATTGCTGAAAAACCGCTTACAGGTCACCCCACTTTTTTTGTCGAAGATCAAATTCACGGATAACTTCTTCTGGGAGGGTGTTTTTCGGGGGTGTTTTCATCAGTTCAAGGGTTCTGCCACGCAGGCGGTCATCAAAGGTCTCTTCCAAAGTGGTGCCCGGAGCCTGGGCCTTTGTGCGCTGGAACAATTCTGGATACAGGACGGTTTTAAAGTTTTTCATGGTATGCGGTTCCATCAAGAACGCGCCGCCGGGGCCCACCTTGTCAATGACATCCAATGCCAGTGTGTCCGGAGAAATATCAATTCCCTGGGTGAATTTTTTCACCAGGCCCAGTATTTCCTGTCCCATGACCAGATGGGCCGGAGAAAGGGTGCTGCCATGATCCAGCCAGCAATGGGTATCATGTACAAGTCCGCCCCCCACAGTGGCCATGATTAGATCCTGTAGGCTGCCCTCGGCTGCGGCCTGGGCATCCACGCTTTTTGAATCTGTGCAGCCCGCTGTGCTGAAAAATGGCAGGTTATATCTCTGGGCAAGCTGGGACATTCCCCCCACCATCATGGCCATCTCAATGGCACCATAGGAAAATACAGTGGTTTTCATATCCATAATGGTGATAAAGGAGCCAAATACAAAGGGGGCACCCGGATTGATGGTCTGTTGCAGGACAAGGCCGCTTAGGGATTCTGCACTGCCCATGACGATGCCGCTGGCAAGGGTGGCAGGAAAGCTTCCCCCCAGCTGCATGCCGGAGTAATGGACAATGGGAATCCCCTTTTCAGCGGCAAAGATATTTTTGCCCACCAGATGATCATCGTGGGTCAGCGGGGAGATGGTGCAGTTCAGGGTGCCAAGAAGGGGAGCCTTGTTGAAATTTTCAACACCCCCCTGGCACAGGAGTGCCATTTCATAAATCTCCTTTAAGCTTTTATCATCATTGCAGGAGACGATGACAGGCTTGCTGCAATGCTCCAGGGCCATGCGGGCCACCCCTCTGTCCTGGATATGTTCTGGCAGATCTCTTGCAATACCAAGGGTCATGGTCCAGTCATACTTGTCCAGGGAATCACACAATCGGGCCATACCGATGACATGGTCGCTTTTACACTCACTCAGTGCCTGGGTGTCGGGATCAAGATAGTTCACACAATCAATGGTGGCCCCAAAGTAGGTGTTGGCACCTTCCAGTGTGATGTTGCTGGAGTTGTCTCGGTTACCGAGTTTGATACTTTTCGGGGCCGTCGATATAGCTTTTTCAACCAGTTCTGGTGGAAAATAAACCCGATTTGAATCTACCCTGCAACCGGCACCATCCAGTATTTCAAGAGCCTTGGGATGTGTTATGACGATACCTGTTCGCTCCAGCACCTCCAGGGTTGCCTGGTGAAGGGATGATAGTTGCTCCTCGTTGAGGATCTTCATTGTGGGTGTGAATTTTAGTTCGTCCATGGAGCTGTTTTTTGCCATTTAATGTCTCCTTTGTTAGCTGGGGGAAATCCGTTACTATCTAACAATCATGGCAAGAGCCCTTGCCACAACAAATAATGAAAAAGTAAATTGTGTGAACACTCAGTACCCATCAACCCAGCACCTGCTTTTTTTATTAGAAAATAAAACTTCCGGGTAACCTCAGCAGAGCCCCCCCCCGATGGGCAATAGGAGCCGGCCAATTGTGCCGTCTACGGTTCCGGGCCGGGCCCATTGCCCGTCGGGGGGGGGGCGGCATGATATCATTTGACTCCGCGTCTACGACCCAATATTCGTTGTGTCCGGCAGGACATGCCCGTTTATATGAAAAAAGATGGGGGGCTGTGCTGTGGATATTGTTGTTATAGAAAAGCAATAAGTATGCCGACGCCTATAAAATGTTGAGTTCTGATGACAAGGAGTCTGTCTCTATAGTGCGTTGGCCCCATGGGGTGTGGATAAACGTATTTGGGATGAATTTGTATGGGGTCAATGAATCGTCTCATCTGTTGGGAAAGAAATGTATTTTTTTAATGAAATTAAATAAATTTGATTTTCATTTCAGCAATCCGTTAGGGGTGCAAGGGGATCAAGGAGGAAAATGCCAGGATCATTAAATCATGTTTTTGCAAAATGATTTGTAATATCAAGGTGGTTAAAGAAAAAGGCTTTTAACTTGACATTCCGTGAATGGCTGTAATAGGTATATAAAATTTTTTTTATTCACCTGTCACAGGAGTCTTAATGAGCTTGGATATTCATCTGTTGCAAAAAAAACTGGGTATCACGGATAACGCCAACGCGTTTTTGATTTTAAGGGATTTGCATGAAGGGGTTATCATTGCCGATGTTCATGGAGAAGTTTTGTATTACAATAAGGCCATGGCAAAAATTGATGACCTTGACATGGACTATGCCCTGGGAAAAAAAATTACGGAACTTTACCAGCTCAATGAAAGAAACTCCACCACCATGTCCTGTATCAGAACTGGCAAAGCCATCAAGAACAGGGTGATCATGTACCGCACTCGCCTGGGAAAAATGTCCAATGTAGTCAGCAATGTATTCCCACTTTTTAAGGATGGAGAGGTGGTGGGGGCCATTAGTTTTACAAAGGATTACCAGATGCTGGAAACCCTTATCTCCTCTGGACAACCCAGTAAGGTTACCGGGGGGGATGGCAATGGTACCCGGTACACCTTTTCAGATATGGTGGGGGAAACCGGGGGGCTTTTCCATGCGGTGAAGACGGCAAAAATGGCCTGTGATTCTCCTTCTCCCATAATGCTTTCTGGAGAAACCGGCACCGGTAAAGAGCTGTTTGCCCAATCCATACATAACCATCGAAGGCGTTCCGGACATAAATTTATTCCCATTAACTGCGCTGCCATCCCGGAAAATCTTTTGGAAGGTATTCTTTTTGGCACCTCCCGGGGGGCATTCACCGGTGCCATTGACAAATCGGGTTTGTTTGAACAGGCCAATGGCGGTACTATTTTTTTAGATGAGCTGGACTCCATGCCCCTCACCCTCCAGGCCAAACTTTTAAGGGTAGTTCAGGAAAAAAGAGTGCGTCGCCTTGGTTCCTTGGAGGAGATTTGTCTTAATATTAAAATTATCAGTGCCGTTGGCAGAGATCCCCGGGAGATCATTGAATCTGGTTCCCTTCGGCAGGATTTGTTTTATCGCATGGGCGTTGTGTTTATCATGATTCCACCGTTGAGAGAGCGAAGGGATGATATGGATCTGCTGGTGATTCATTTTATCCGGAAATTTAATGATTCCCTGGGGGAACGAGTCACGGGGCTTTCCCGCCGGGTGGACACTCTTTTTTTAGGTTACCACTGGCCGGGCAATGTTCGGGAGCTTGAGCACGTCATTGAGGGGGCCATGAATATGGTGAACGGAGAAACGTTAATAAGGTTGAACCATCTGCCGATCCATGTGCTCAACTCCCTGGATAATTCTGGAAGCAAAGGAACCGCCTTCCCTGCCATTGACCCCTTGGCCCCCCTGGGGCATGGGGAACATGGGAATTTGGCTGAACCGAGGTCTGTTGATCCAGTGTCTGTTGAGGGGGGACGGCCCCCCAGCCTCTCAGATGTTCAAAATGCAAATGAGCACCATTCTCTGTGTAAGGCCCTGCAAAGAAGTGGCGGTAATGCAGCAGGGGCCGCAAGAATGCTTGGTATTTCCCCCCAGTCGCTTCATTACAAATTAAAAAAATTTAAAATTAATCGTAAGGATTTCATCAAGATTTGACCGTTGTTTGGGTTATTTGGGCGCAAATGCGCGTCAATGAGCGTCTTTCCATTGAAAATAACTGTGCATCGGTGTCAATGGCGGTTTCTGAGATATAAGTATCCAATCCGGTGCCACATTTTCATAATAACTGCCACGGTCAGACCGTATTCTGGCCCCGGCCTACCCACAACGAAGCTTGAAAGAGTGTTAGAGATATCTACTCTTTCATATAAAACTCACATGTCCTATCAGACACAACGAATATTGGGTCGTAGACGCGGAGCCAAATGATATCATGCCGCCCCCTCCGACGGGCAATGGGCCCGGCCCGGGACTGTTAGACAGCCCAATTGGCCGGTTCCTATTACCCATCGGAGGGGG
>Ga0208900_1000421_pt1 | contig 26802 bp, 25 predicted proteins | sample AntAceMetag02UKK_FD_184763 | JGI IMG/M metagenome (GOLD analysis project Ga0208900, IMG submission 184763) | Saline lake microbial communities from Ace Lake, Antarctica - Antarctic Ace Lake Metagenome 02UKK (SPAdes) (version 2) | ecosystem: Environmental > Aquatic > Non-marine Saline and... | reverse complement strand
TTCATTTTTCGTTGTGGCAGTGGTGACTGCCATGTATGTTTATATGAAAGTCTCAGCAACGTGCTAAAATTAAAGGACTTTCGTTTTTCGTTGTGGCTGGTTTTACAGCCATGTATGTTATATGAAAAAGACGGTACTGGGTTTTGGGTGCTGGATGTGCTTCATCTCAGTTCAAACTGTATGGTTAATTCCAGCTTAACTTCTCCCTTGAAAATAGATGAAGGGGGGCGGGAAAAGGGGGCGGATCTTTCCACGGCTTTCAGCGCCGCCTGGTTTAACATCGGATATCTTGAGGCTTTGACGATTTTTAAAGAAAGGACTTCCCCCTCTGGACCAATGATAAAAAAGACCCGGACATTTCCCTGCTGATGCAGACGTCTTGCCTTTTCCGGATAGACTTTATTGCCTTCGATCTTCATGCGCATCATGTCAAAATAATCTTTTTCCGTGAAATAGGGAGATGGTGCCTCCATGGCGGAAAAACCGATCATTCCAGCCACACGGCATTCTGGAACAGGCCCGGCCAGGGGAATTTGGGGAACGGCAATCCCTTCAGTGACAGGTGAAACCACCCGGGGTTCATTCATGGGAATCTTTATGGGGGGTATACGTCTTTCCCGAATTTCCTGTTTTTTAATATCCGTTATCCGGGGGGCCTGGTGTCTCATCCGGGGGCGGGGAATATTCCGGACAAAGGGCTTTGATATGTCTTTCATGGTCAACTCAATGACAACAGGGCTCTCAGAGCTGTAAATCCGTGAAATATGCACAGAGATCCATAGATGAAGCAACAGAGACACACACAGCGTTGCCCAAAATACCATTTTTTTATTTTGCTCAGGTGCATACCCCACCTGTTGAGTCTTTTTTGTATGAGTCACTAAAAGTCCTTTTCCGTTGCAAGGCACAGTTTTGCTGCGCCTGCCGCCTTTGCAATGTCCATGACCTTGACGGCTTTGTTTAGCATCACCGAACGATCTGCCTTTACAATCACCAACCGATCCGTGCCCCCGGCAATTTTCTCCTTTAACCTGGTAAATAATTGGTCATGGGGAATTTGGCGTTCATTGAGCCAGGCCTGACCCTCCTTGTCCACATAAACCGTGATTTCTTCGGATTTCTGGGGGGCCGAGGCCCTTGCCTGGGGCAGTTTTATCTTGATCCCTTCATCCACCATGAAATTGGTGGTGAGCATGAAATAGATGAGCAGCATGAACACGATGTCGATGAGAGATGTCAAAGGGGCCTGGATTTCATATCTGGGGCGTTTTTTTCGATGAACCAGCATGACTATCTCCTGTTGTGCCGTTGCCCAATGCGTTTGATGAAGGCCACGGAACCACTTTGCAGTCGGGCTTCATACCTGTCCACATGGCCAATGAGATAACTGTGGGCAACCATGGTGGGAAGGGCTACGGCAAGCCCGAGAGCGGTGGTCAGCATGGCCTCCCAGATACCCCCTGCCAGCACCGATGCATTGACCTTGCCGCCCATTTCCTGGATGACCATGAACGCCTTGATCATTCCGATAACGGTGCCCAGAAGTCCCAGAAGCGGGGCAATATTTCCGATGGTGGCAAGGGTCTGGATATGGGTTGAAAGGTCTCTGACCTCTTCCTCCGTGGCATTGACAATGACGGTCTCCAGGGTTTCTCGATCGCAGGCTTTGGCATCAAGTGCCTGGGTCAGAACTCTTCCCATGGGCGAGCGGCTTTGGACTGCTGTATCCAGCGCTTCTTGATCTTTTTCCTGTTCCAGCAACTGGACAACGACTTGGGCAAGTCCGGTTCCCCGGCTTCTCATCCGGGCATAATAAATCAACCGCTCCAGAAAAATGGCAAAGGCCAGCACGGAACAGATCAGGATGGGAATAACAAGTACGCCGCCTTTGGTAATGAATGCGGTAAAATCAATTGATAAAAAATTTGTCATATTGGTTCCCTTTTATGGTTAGGATTGGTGAGGTATCCATTTTTAGGAATGGGTTTTAAATAACGTGCCCATTTCTCTGAAAACATTGCCCACCTTGGTAAATATGGGAGCGCGGACGTCCCGCCCGCTTCGCTTTAAGTATTTGCAGAGCGGGCGAGACGCCCGCGCTCCCGAGTTAGGAAAGTTATTTAGGACTCATTCCTTAATGACCGTCACAATCTAAATATTTAAGCTGGGATGATTTGTGAAAGAAGGGCCGACGGGCTAAGGTATTCAAGGCCATCATACCGCATCATTGCCCATGTGGGTCACATCGGCGGTGCCGTCAAAATCCAGGTCTTTTTCCCGTTTTACCAGGGCCTCTGATTCATCATAGGTTTCCCATATGTCGGCCTTTCCATCGCCATTTTCATCGGCCTCAACAAAGAGAAGCGTGCCATGTTCGTAAAAATACCAGGTATCCACCCGGTTATTTCCCGTGGTGTCATGTTCCCCCCGTACAACCTGTTCATTTTCATCATAGAACCAGGTAATATCAAGTTTTCCGGTTCCACCTGAATCTTCCATGCACTGAAGCAGTTTTCCTTCCTGGTTGAATGTCTCCCTGAAATCAATGTGACCATCCAGGGTTTCATCAATTTCTTTCAGGCGAAGCACGCCATCCTGATAATAAAAAGAGGCTTCAGGGACGCCGTCCCGGGTGTCATCCCGGGTGACCACCATGCTCCATGCGGGATCGGTGAAGATCTGGGTCAGTTCAAAAAAACCGTCGTCGTCGGTGTCTCGAATCAATTTTTGGCGCAGGTTGTTTTTATAAAAAACCTTGCAATCTACCTTTCCATTGCGACTTTCGTCGGTTTCCATGCGGATGAGTGATCCATGGGCGTAATACTGCCAGGTGTCTGTGTGTCCATTGTGGTTGGAATCAGTTTCCACACGCTCTTTTTCTTCTTTTGCATTAAAAAATATTTTGATGTCTGGATGATTATCCTTGTTGGTGTCCATGGTCTGTATGTGCATTTTCCCCTTTTTATAATGGCTTGTGGTTTCAAAGTGACCATCTTGGTTGGCATCCCATGTGACCTGTTGCATTACGCCGTTTTTAAAACGAGAGATACTGTCAATGGTGCCGGAAAATTTCCTGTCCTGTTTGATTTCAAGGGGGCGGCCCTTTGCGTCAAATTTACAGAAAAAATCATTTTTACCATCAAAGTTCATATCCCGGATCCGGGAACTTGGGGTTCCCTTGGTAAAGGTGGTAAGCTGATCCATTCTTCCATCCAGATTGGTGTCTTTTTCCCGGGATACTGCATGGCCATTACGCACCTTCAGGACGGTATCAGCAACACCATCAAGGTTTTTATCCTCCTCCTGGCATACAAGGTTCCCCTTTTTATACCGGCGGGTTACCTCCATTTTTCCATCTTGGTCAAGGTCGTGGGTACTTTTTTGGGGAGACCCCTTGACGTCGAACCAAATTTTGGCATCAATGATCCCGTCTCCGTTGTCATCCCTTGTTTCCTCTACAGGTAGTCCCTTGTGATAAATCATATGGACATTGATGGTACCATCCCCATCTGTATCCTGTTTTGATGAGACGATGATCCCCTTGGAATAGGTGATAAAATGATCAAAAAACCCGTTTTCATCGGTGTCTTTTTTCACGGTAACTGGCTGGCCCTGGGTGTTAAAAAGGGTCCGTTGCAGTGGTTTTCCCTTTGGGCTGAATTGTTCCTGTCGGGTTCTTTTCTCATTTTTATAATGGTCAATGCAGTCCATAGTCCCGTTTAGATCAAGATCCCGTTCAATGCGGATGAGTTTTTCATTTTCATAGTACTGAACCCGTTCAAACACAGCATCTCCCTCCCCATCAATTTCAAGGCGGATGAGTTGCTTGTCTGCATTAAAAAAGGCTTTCCGGTCAATGATCCCATCCCCATTGTCATCTTTTTCAATCATCCTCTCTTTTGCTGATACCAGATTCATATCCGGGCACAAAAACCCACAGAAAACCTGGCAGATAAAAATCATGGAAAATATTGAAATTAAACGGTAAATGTTATGTTTCATTGAAACAGGGTCTCCTTTTTTAAAAAAAATGCCCGAAAAAAAAAGCCACGAAGGCATAACAGACTTTGTATCTGTATGTTGCCTTCGTGGCTTGTTTTATCGGGCACTGTGAACACAACCCCATGGGATAATCAAAAAACGGAATTATCGCATTTCAGGTTGCATCTTTGTATAAAATTGTAAACGCTTTATTCTGGGTCAAAATTATTCATAAGATATTGATTCTATCTTCAATCAAATAACAATTTCGATTTTTTCAATTTAAAACAACAACATCATCTTCCTGATGAATTATGAGCCATGTTTAATAAATAAAAAATTGTTTGTCAATGATTTTTCCGGGGTATATCTGCAAGGTGTGTTCATATCATGGCATTTGAGACAAAAAGTTAAATATAGAAGGAATGAGCGGTGCCGCCTGCGTTCGGAATGTGGAGCAGGCCGTTAGAGGACAAAAGGGCGTTAAAATGGCTTCGACAGGCATCGCGTTGATGCTCAATAGCCTTTACGGTGTTGTCACAGCCATTGAATTGAGCCGGGCGACCTTGGGGTTCTTATGCCCCCTCAAAGACAACTCAACCCGGAAAGTTGCGTCATCTTCAAAATGCTCGGGAAGGTCAGTGGGAACTTAATGTTACCTTGGCCTTTCGAACCCGGTCAACATGATTCATGGTTTCCGATTGCAGTATTTTTAATGTGCCTTTTACCTTGTCGTTCAATGAATCAAAATGGGTAAAAATATTTTTTTCAATCAAAGATGTTTCAAAATCCAGGGCGCATGTCAATGCACCGGGTAAAGTGTATTCCTGGTTTTTTGCCTTTTTAACAATATCCTCAAGCCGGGAGATAAAGACATTTAAGGTGACTGTTTTGATTTTGCCTTCGTCAAAGAATATTTTTTCCCTCGTGGCCGCAACGTAAAGTTTCTCCAGCAATTTTGCGTGTCGTTTTTCTTCCCGGGATAAATTCTTCCAGAATTTTTCATATGTGGGAAACTGGCCTGCAAACGTTTGGTAGAGCTCTGAAAGCATGTTTTCCTGTTGAATCAACTGCTGAATAATTTTTTCTTGAAAGGGTTTTAGAGCCATGGCAAACCTTTTTGTTGTATTTGGATTGATGTCTTTTTATTTCATGGTTCAAAATTTATCCTGAAATGGGGGTGTTTGTCAAAGCTTGATTGAGGGCAGTACCCCGGAACCATGGCATGGTGTACCCATGGTTTTGTGTGAAAAACTTGACCGATATCAATGCGATGCTTCTATTGATGTCATATACTGAGATACGCGGTTGACTATCAGTAATAGTTAAGCGCCTTAATTTAAAAACAATTATCCCATAATGGGGTTTTTAAAACAAAAGGATACAGACAAAATGAGTGAATACATAATCAAACCCGGGATAGGCCTTAATGAAATTTGTTTTGGTGCCACCATGGACGATTGCAGAGACTATTTTGGACAACCCGAAGAGGAATTGAAAGAAGAATTTGAAGGGGAGGAATATATCTCCTGGTATTATGACGAGGGTGAGATGGCCCTGTGCTTTGAGGGGTCAGAGGAGTTCAGGTTGGGAACTGTCATTGTCAACAACAAGAATGCCACCCTTGACAATGAAAAAATTATAGGGAAAACTCTTGATGAGATAAAAAAATATCTCAAAAAAAATAACTACGTTGGTGTGGAAGAGGCCGTTGAAGAAGATCCTTCTTCCGCCATGAAAATCATCAACGTAGATGATCTGGAGTGTAACTTCATGTTCACCAATGACATCCTTGACGGCGTACAGTGGAGCTACTTGTGGGAGGATGACGAAACACCCAAATGGCCCAGTATCCAGTAGTGCCGGGAGGTTTGATCTCAACACCAGTCCGTGGGGCAACGGGGGCATCTTCGTTGCCTTCGCCTATTCCATGGTGTTCTTATATGAAAGTCTCAGCAACATACTGGAATTAAAAGACTTTTATTTTTCGTTGTGGCAGTGGTGACTGCCGTGTATGTTTTTATAAGAAAGTCTCACCAACATGCTGGAATTAAAAGATTTTCATTTTTCGTTGTGGCTGGTGGTTACAGCCATGTATGTTTATATGAAAATAAAGTGTCCAAATAGCCTCAGCAGAGCCCCCCCCGATGGGTAATAGGAACCGGCCAATTGTGCCGTCTACGGTTCCGGCCGGGCCCATTACCCGTCGGGGGGGGGGCGGCATGATATCATTTGGCTCCGCGTCTACGACCCAATATTCGTTGTGTCCTACAGGACATGCCCGTTATATGAAAAAGTAGGCGTATTTAACATTCTTTCATGCTTCGTTGTGGATGGACCAAGGTCAGAATAAAATCCACCCGTGGTGGTTATATTGAACCGGCCATTGTTGCGGGAAGGAATGCGCCAAGAACCGGGGCAGGCTTCTAAATCAACAAGATCATCTATGAGGTGGTAATAAAAAAAATAAACTTGATCCGGATCAAGGAAATTATGCGTTTGCCAATGTATATTTAGACCAGATTTAGAGATAAACCTGACATGGAAAAGCCATGGACGATACAGGTTGATTGAAATAGAGACGACAAGGAGGCAGCCATGAAATGTCCCGGACAAGATACCCAATACTGGAACAAAGAATCAATTTTTGAAGTTGCATGTCCCGAGTGCGGAACCCCCATTGAATTTTTCAAGGACGATACTGCCCGAAAATGTAAAGGGTGTGATAAACGCATTGTAAATCCCCATCTGGATTTCGGGTGTGCCTCTTATTGCCAATATGCGGATCAGTGCATCGGCACTCTACCCGAAGAGTTTCTAAAGGAGCGGGAAGATCTCCTCAAGGACCGTGTGGCCGTGGAGATGAAACGCTATTTTAAGACGGACTTTAAGCGTATCGGTCATGCCATGCGGGTGGCGCGGTATGCCGAAGAGATTGGCCGCAATGAAAAGGGGAACCTTGCGGTGATCCTGGCGGCGGCCTATCTTCATGATATTGGCATTACATTGGCCGAAGAAAAATATGACTCCAATGCCCCAAAGTACCAGGAGCTTGAGGGTCCCCCCATTGCCAGGATCATATTGGAAAAACTGGGGGCCAAGACAGAGCTCATCGATGAAGTATGTGATATTGTGGGACACCACCATCATCCCCGGGAGGAGGAGACCATCAACTTTAAAGTGCTGTATGATGCAGATCTCATCACCAACCTGGAAGAGGAACATAAAGAAGAAAAAATGCCGTCGGATCGCCTGGATCGCATTCTTAAAAAATCATTTCTCACCGATTCCGGACGAGCTAAGGCATCTAAGATTCTGGGTTGATTTTCCCGTTGATTTACACCTTTAGATTCTTATTTCTGATAAATATATAAGGAAAAATAAAATGAAAGTAATGCGAAAAATAATCGAAATTGATGAAGAAAAATGTGATGGCTGTGGTAATTGTGTTCCTTCCTGTGCCGAAGGAGCCATCCAGATTGTAGACGGTGTGGCCAAGGTGGTGAAAGATCAGTATTGTGATGGTCTGGGTGCCTGTCTGGGGGAGTGTCCCCAGGATGCCTTAAAACTCATTGAACGCGAAGCCGACGAGTTTGATGAGGCCGCCGTGGAAGCCTTTCTGGAAAAACAAAAGAAACAACAGGCAAGGCAAAAAGAGCCTGTCACTCTGGCCTGCGGTTGTCCTTCCACCCAGCTGAAAATTTTTCCCACAGGTGGAGGGGGATGCAAAGAGGCCAACAAACCCACCACCCTGTCAACGGGTGCTTCTGCCCTTTGCCACTGGCCGGTGCAGATCCGGTTGATTCCCCCCACGGCTCCTTTTCTCAAGGGGGCGGATCTGTTGATCACCGCCGATTGTGCCGCCGTGTCAGCCCCGTCTTTCCATAATGATTATCTCAAGGGGAAAGTGGTGATGATGGGATGCCCCAAGTTTGACGATGTGGAATCCTATGTGGAAAAATTTGCCCAGATCTTTAAAGTGGCTGGCATTAAAAGCATCACCACTTTGATTATGGAAGTGCCCTGTTGTTCGGGGTTGCCTGGGCTTGTAGAAAAAGCCATGGCCCTTGCCGGTGTTCAAATTCCCATGGAAAAAGTGGTGATCAGCGCCCGGGGAGACGTGGTCAAATGAAGTGGGCCTCCGAAGCGGATGAGGCCATTAAAAAAGTACCTTTTTTCGTGAGAAAAAAGGTACGACAAAAGGTTGAGCAATATGCCCGGGACAAGGGGAGGACCCTTGTGGGCATTGCTGATGTCAAAGCTGCCAAAAAAAAGTTTGTCTCTTCCATGTCCAATGACATCAAAGGATATCAACTGGATCGCTGCTTTGGTGCCTCGGGTTGCCCCCATGCCGCCCTTTCCTGTGAAGGCATCATGGAAAAAGCCGAGGTTATTTTTAAACAAGAAGATATCCTGGGGTTTTTGAAAAAAGAGGTCAAAGGGGACCTTAAATATCACCATGAGTTCCGCATGAGCTGCGCCGACTGCCCCAATGGGTGTTCCCAACCCCAGATTAAGGATGTGGGCATTCTAAGTGCCAGATCTCCTCGGCTCACCGATGAGGTGTGTTCCCAGTGCCGTGCCTGCGTGGAAATTTGCCCGGATCATTGCATCTCACTGGATGACAATGACGAAGGTCCATCCATTGATTTTGATGCCTGTATGATGTGCGGTAAATGCATTGGGGCTTGTCCCACCGGCACCATTGATGAGGGTGAAAAGGGGTTTCGGGTACAATTGGGCGGCCGGCTTGGCAGACACCCCCGCCTGGCCATGGAGATTCCCCGGCTGATGTCGGAACCGGAAGTCCTGGAAGTGTTGAAACGGGCACTGGTCTTTTACAAGACCCATTCAAAAAACGGTACTCGGTTTTCAAAGCTGTTGGGCCCTGAAGATATGCAGGCCTTGATCCCCTGAAGCAACTAAAAAATAAGAACTATATGAAAACAATACCAGACAGGAAAAGGCCTTCAACCCCCCAGCAGGGTTATGAAGGCCTTTGTTTATTCAATCTTTAATGCGGTTCACCCGCTGGTTCTGTTTTGTATCTTACTGGGTCCAAGTTAAAGATATTTTCCGTTTTGATTGAACACAGTCACGTAAATAGAGGTTAATTAAATTTTGATATGGGACACCGGTTTCCTCAGCCTGATTTTTAAAGTACTCTATTATATCTACACCAATTCGAATGGTGACCTGTTTTTTTAACTTTTTAAAAAAGGAGATTCTTGCTGTCCGGTTCACCTGGCTGTTAGATTTTTTATGGCATTCATCTTAAGAGCCTGATAATCTTTAAACAGACTCTTAGAATGGCGTAACGTTGCCCTGGAATGGCGAAATTAAAGGATATTATTAGAAAATGGCTGAAGAGCAGGATCACATAAAGTTGGAAGCCTCATGGAAAAAGGAACTCTTGCCGGAGTTCCAGAAACCCTACATGACGTCATTGCGGACGTTTCTTGCCCGGGAAAAAAGCGCGGGAAAAGAAATTTATCCCAGGGGAGAGGATATGTTCAATGCCTTTAATCTAACCCCCTTTGATAAGGTGAAGGTGGTGATTCTGGGTCAGGATCCCTACCACGGGCCGGGTCAGGCCCATGGCCTCTGCTTTTCTGTGTTACCCGGGGTGCCGGTACCCCCATCCCTTATCAATATTTACAAAGAGATCCATAGAGATCTTGGGATTGTCCCCCCCTGTCATGGGCACCTGGTCTCCTGGGCAAGGCAGGGGGTGTTGCTTCTTAATAGCGTTTTGAGTGTTGAAAAAAAAAGGGCCGGTTCCCACCAGAAACAGGGATGGGAGCAGTTCACGGACCGAGCGGTGACCCTTTTGAACCAGGGGCATGAGGGGCTGGTGTTTCTGCTGTGGGGAAACTATGCCCAGAACAAGGGGCAGTTCATCGACACCCGTCGTCACCTGATCCTCAAGTCCACCCATCCTTCACCGTTCTCGGCCCACCGGGGATTTTTGGGTAACGGTCATTTCTCCCGGGTCAATCAGTACTTGGCGGGCCAGGGAAAAAAAGAGATTGACTGGCGGTTGCCGGCTGATGTGTGTTCAAGTCATCGGGTTATGCACTCTTCATCTTCTGGCGGCTGCCCTTGAACCCCCTTGCCCGGGCCATTTTCAAATCATCAGAATTCCTTTGTGACTTTGCCTGATTTAAGTAAAAGGTAATCTATAAATGCCCCAAAAATTATTCCAATTGAATAGAAACATAGATCACTCAACTTGAATCCGAATCCAAGGATCAAACCACCGAGTTTTGTATGCCTTATGCTGTCAATCCAGGCTGCGTGATAAAATTGAGAAAATTCTATGGTAAACGAAAATAGAATAGCTGCCCAGAAGATTTTCCATGTTTCCCAGTGCGGTTCAAGAATACATAAACACCAGAAAACCATTAAGGCCCACAGAGTGTCCCCGGCATATGTCGAAATAAAAACCGGCAATTGGACAAGTTTTGATCGTGAAAGAAGCCCGAAAATAATCGTAAGCACATTAAGTAAGACATATAGCAGACGTCTGCGTTTGATCATAGTTTCCATAGAATTAAGTGGTATAACGCGGCGCTGAGGGGGCAGGGTTTTGAACCCTAAGAACTTCGATAAAAAATTAAAATTTCCTGAATCAGGTAATTCCGAAAAGGCCGCGCAGGTAGCCTGGTCCCTCTCCAGCGTTTGGTTCGCCTCATCAGTATGCAAAAAGCTCTTGTAAACAATCACAAACTTTAATTTGCGTCGTCTTTGAAATCACCCCCAACTTTTTTACTAATCTTGATTTGTCGACAGCTCTTATCTGATCCAATAATATCAATTCTTTTTTCCCTTGGAATGTACACTGGATTCTTGTGGGAAAATTGAAGCCTCTTGAAGTCATTGGGGCAACAATGGCTGTTTTTAATGAAGACATTTCATTCGGTGAAATTACAATACAGGGTCTTTTTTTCTTTATTTCGTGACCTTTTGTTGGATCTAATTGAACCAACCATATGTCGAATCTGCTGATTGACTGATTCACCATTCCCAATCCTCATCTTCAACCAGAGACGCATCCAGCCACTCTTGATCCAGTTCATCTTCTTTTTGGGTTTTAATAAATTTTTCAAATTGTTTTTGCCAACCCTGTCTATATTTTCTGGCTGGCTTTATTAATAGGCCTTCATCAAGCACCTTAAATTCAAGTTCTTTTTCATTAAGTTGCGCTTGTTCGATGATCGCTTTCGGAATTCGTACTCCTTGCGAGTTTCCAATTCTAATTAATGTTGTCATAATAACTCCCCCTGATTTTGATTATTGTAATTATAATGTAATCACTTAAGTGCTTATTTGTCAAATCAAAATTGGGGCTTGATCATAAGATCGGCCACTTTAGGTAAATATTCAGGTTGGCACTGTATCTGTTTGGCCAGTGCCCCATAACGGGCGAATTTTATTTTGACCTTGGTCCGCCCACAGCGCAGCATGAAAATCCGTCATATTTGCCGGGACTTTCATCTAAAATTGGGGTGATCATAAGAGGAAACATCTATATGGGAGGCAAATTATAAAGCAGCATAAATGTCCGGAATAACACACATGTTTATTGATGTTAAACCGCCACTGCAAGATGGCCGACGTTATGCTCAAACCCAGATTTTGTCACATGTCTGTGGTTGGGTCAGCCCCCCACCGCCATATCCGCCAGCCCCTCGGCATCCAGGATCGAAATGATCCCCCGGTCCATGCCAATGAGACCTTCCCCGCACATTTTACTGAAAATTCTGGAAAGGGTCTCCGGGGTGGTACCCAACAGGCCTGCCAGTTGATTTTTGGACACCGGAAGGGTTACAACCGATAGGTTACTTTGTTCTTTTGTTAAGACTCCGAGATAGGATGCCAGTCGGGCCGGCACCTCTTTTAACGCCAGATTTTCCACCATCACCGTGAATTCCCGCAGGCGCATGGACAACACTGCCAGCATGTTCAATGCCAGGGAGGGGTTGGCTGTGATGTGGGCAATAAAGTCCTTTCTCGGGAAAAAAATCAGGGTGGAGCCCACCACGGCCTGGGCTGTGGCGGGGAAATTTTTTCCGGTGAACACGGGAACCTCCCCAAAGGGTTTCCCCGGCCCATAGATGTGAAGAATCTGTTCTTTCCCCCCGAAGGAGAGTTTGAATATTTTTATCTTACCCGTTTCAATAATGTAAAAGCCATCCCCCACATCCCCTTCGTTAAAAATTAACTCCCCTTTTTTATACGCTTTTTTTTGGGAAATGGCTGTGATTTTTGTCAACTCTTCTTCATTTAACCCGCTGAATAATGGGATGGTGTGTATTTTTTTGACGGTGGTATCCATAGCTATTAAATTTTTATTCATCAACTGCATCATCCTTTTGTAAAAAAGATATGAACATAAGATCTCCTTCATATTTCCTTAAAAATACGTTACCCTTTTAGATTCTTATCTTTGATTTTCGTGTTGTTTTGGCAAAAGAATCAGAAAACCTTTTTGGCTCTGGCTTGTCCAGGTTAGGGGATACTTCTTGAAAAATGGGTTTCTTTCTCCAACAAAAGAAAACGATCAAACAAATGATGCCGAGAATCAGAGGGAAGAAACTAAGGTATCTAAAACAATTATAGATGGAATTATGTGCATTTAAAGAACCCTATGTCAAGGGAAAGGAGATGTGGGGCTTCTCAAAAAAGCTTTCGATTACTTTTTTTTATTTTTCATTAAGCTTTTTTAAGGTCAGAAAATAAAGTCCTGTAACGATAACGCCTTTGAACAGGCTGCTTATACTGATGCACCACCAGATTCCGTCATACGTATATGTTGTGAAATTAATAACCAAAAATGCTGCAGGAATTCTAAGCCCTGTAAAAATAAAACTTGTAAGGGAAGGTTGTTTTGTTTTCCCAAGACCGTAAAACCCGCCGGAAGATGTTATTTCAATACACATGAAAATTTGTGAAACAGCAATGATTTTAAGATACAAAGCACCTGTGGCAACCATCTCATGTTCATTTGAGATTAAAGAGAAAAGTTGTTCTCCAAAAAAGAAGAATGCTATTGTCGCAATAAGACCCAGGCTTATGCTCAAAAATAGAATAATGTAATATCCCTGCTTGATTCTGCGGTGCTTTCCCGCACCATAGTTCTGGCCGGTAAATGCGGCAAGGGCTGTGGCGAAACCAAGTGCTGTATTCCATGACAGCGCTTCAATACTTGAACCAACATTCTGGACACCAAGAGGGATGGTTCCATATGCAGAGACAATTTTTCCGATATACATTGAAAAGATACAAAATGACATATGTCCTATGGCAACAGGGACACCGATCTTTAAAATGTTTTTTGTGATCTTGGTTCTAAGCGACACAAATATTTTGATGTGTGGAAGAACAGAGTCATGTGATTTAAGTTTGAAAAGAAAGATTAAAAATACCAGTATATTGGACACCACTGTGGCAATTGCCGCCCCTTTTATGCCAAGCTCAGGAATAAACCAGAGCCCGAATATCAGAATGGGATCAAGAACCATATTTACAATCAAGCCTATGGAATTTATATAAAAAGGCGTTCTACTGTTGCCGAATCCCAGATAAACGGCACTCATAACCGGATTAATTACAGCAAAGCACATTCCAATTGAAACAATTTTAAGGTAATTGACCGCGCTTACCATGACCTCCGGCTCTAACTTAAAAAAATTAAGAAGATTGTCCGCAAAAACGATAACCAGTAAATTTAAAATAAATGAAGCAGATAGTCCTATGGTCAAAGCATTTTCAGCGACCTGCCTCGCCGTTGAAAAGTCTTTTTTCCCCACAGATTGGGAAATAAGGGTTTCTGCTCCTGATTTCGTAATATAAAAGAAGCTCATCATAAGCCACATGAAAAATCCAGCTGTAGTTGCTGCCGTTATAATCGCCGATCCTGTACGTCCAAGCCATACGACATCGGTAAGATTATAGGCCATCTGGATAAATGATGTCCCAATAATGGGAAAAGACAGCTTAATTAGCTGTGCCGCTATAGGGCCTGAAGTTAAATCTGTTTTTTTTTCCATTATTGGGATCTTTTAAAAAATAAGATTATTGGCAAGAGTCATCAGAAAGAGTTAAAAAAATTTTCATATCATTAGACAGGAACCATTAGATAACAGAATCCATGGGAAATAAAAAGAGTATGTTGATCCTCTTCCCAAAAACCGGCATTGGATTAGGTTACTTGCTGAAAACAAGATCCAATCTGAAATGGGTTGAAGTGAAATTGGAACCTTCAACAGGAACAACATCAATACCGTGAATGCTTCCCATCATAAATCTGTAAAATTGCATGGCAATAAACATTAGGGACTTCATCAGAATAAAACTACCCACTTTCAAACTTAATGGTCAATATTTACAGGATATTTTAAATGAAGTCGGGTAGATTATTTATCATGAAATCCCTTATTGACATAAAGTGGGTATGAGTATAAAAAATAATGATTTTGTTTTTTAACTTATTTGGCACTTATTCAACCCAAAGGTGTTTGATGCCACCACGGTCTTTCTGTATTAAGGGGTTTATTTTGTCAGGGGATTATTCACCATCTAATGGACATGGTCAGGGTTAAAATATGAAATTTTTACCTTCCCAGCTATTGTTTTTTTTCCAGAATAAAACTACCAGGAAAAACCTGATCCTTCTGGCCAAGTTCATCGTTTTTATTCTCTCCATCGTTACTCTGTACAGCATTTTGTTTCATACGCTAATGCTCTATGAGGGCAGACAATACAGTTGGGTGACGGGCCTGTACTGGACTCTTACGGTGATGTCAACGCTGGGGTTCGGGGATATCACTTTTTCCACGGATATGGGACTGCTGTTTTCTATTATGGTACTTAGTTCTGGTGTTATTCTGCTTTTGATTATGTTGCCGTTCACCTTTATTCAGTTTTTCTATGCTCCCTGGCTGGAAGCACAATCAAAGAGCCGTACCCCCCGGGAGTTACCGGAAAACACCTCGGGCCACATCATCATTACAAGCCTTGACCCCATAACTGAAAAACTCGTTACCAAACTCAGAAAAAGGGATTTTGAGTATGCTCTCGTCGTGGGTGAGTTGCAGCAGGCAGCGGAGCTCTATGATGCAGGGTACAGAGTGATTGTGGGTGAGCCGGATGATCCTGAAACCTATCACCGCCTTCGTGCTGAAAAAGCCGCCCTGGTGGTGGCAACAAGTGATGACATGATCAACACCTCTGTTGCCTTTACCGTCAGAGAAATTACCCGCAGCGTGCCCATCGTCACCAGTGCCAATCATGAAAATTCCTTGGATATTCTCCAATTCCCCGGTAATATTCATGTTTTTCAATTTTCCAGAATGCTCGGTCATGCATTGGGCAATCGAACGATCGGGCTGGGAAGATCGGTAAATTTTGTCAGCAATTTCGATAAGCTGCACATTGCAGAGATTCCAGCAGTGCAGACCTTGCTTTGCGGTAAAAATCTGATTGATATCGGGATGCGTGAAAAGACCGGGGTTACGGTTGTCGGGCTCTGGGAAAAAGGCAGATTTCATTTGCCGCGGCCAGAGACGGTTATCAGCGCAACGACCCTGCTATTGCTTGCAGGAACCGAACGACAACTTGGCAGATTTGAGGAAAGGTATGCCATTCGAGAAGAGATGCATGCAAAGGATACTCCGGTGCTTGTTCTTGGCGGTGGTCGTGTGGGGGTCGCTGTTGTTGAAACCCTGGAAGAAAATGATATCAGCTACAGGGTCGTTGAGAAGCGTAGTTCTCTGACTGTGGGTAAAGGGGAAAGATATATCCAGGGGGATGCTGCGGATATAAAAATTTTAGAACGTGCCGGAGTGCTGGAGGCAAGGACCATCATCATCACCACCCACAATGATGCCATGAACATTTACCTGGCATTTTACTGCCGCCAGTTACGCCCCCAGGTTCAGATTATCAGCCGGGCAACCAACGAGCGGAGTGTCTCAAAGCTGCACATGGCCGGGGCAGATTTGGTGTTGTCCTATGCTTCAATGGGGGCAAACGCTATTATCAATGTTCTGAAAAGTGACGAGATTTCCATGTTTACCGAAGGATTGAACATTTTCAGGCTGCCCATGCCCACCTCCCTTGTGGGTAAAAATTTGGTGGCAAGCCAAATCAGACAAAGAACAGGCTGTTCGGTGATCGCCATGAAATCGTCGGGGAATCTGATTGTCGGTCCTGATCCTTTGATTGCATTGAAAAAGAACGAAGAATTGATTCTTATCGGCACAACCGAGGCAGAACAGGCATTTCTTGATCTTTTCTAAGGATCGAAGCTCAACTACCCTGAGCTACAGGTTCAGGCATTCCCCCTGAAAACGCTTCCCAAATTTGGCATCGACTCTATCGGGGAGATGCAAGCCGCAGTCAAAAAGGGCTTGCCTGGGACTGAGCCTTGTTAAAGGCTGCTCAAAATATGATAAAAAAGTTTGAGCTGTGCGGGTAGGTCATCGCTGAACCTATTTGGACTGGGGCCTCAGTGTATTTGGTACTTAGGCTGTATTCATCAGTGCAAAAAGGCTGTTTAATTGGCGAAGGTATTGAGTAATAATATCATTCTAAAAAGTTTAAATCACGCAGGCTTGCCAAAGGGACAGCATTGGATATGCATTGACTATTATTTAAAGATGAAGCATTATGAGTTAGTCAAGGTCGGGCAAATTATGTTTTAAATATTTACCTGTTATGAAAGGAGAACCCAAATGAACAAGATGAAAGTAAGGGAATTGATGCGACCACTTGAAGAGTTTCCCCACATTTCCAGCCAGGCCACTTTCATGGAAGCGGTGGAGGCATTGGAAAAAGCTGATCAGGAATACAAATCCGGTAAGGCTTCGCAAAGGATACTGTTGGTCTATGATGGGACTGGAAAAATCGTTGGAAAAATGTCTCCCATGGATGTAGTCCAGGGTCTGGAGCCTAAATATCTCGACATTGATATCCCGCAATCCACTTCTATTCCTTTGCTGATGCAAAGGATGCACAAGTCGGTAAAGAAAGAGCTTCGATTATGGCAGCCACCCCTTGGAGAGCTTTGCAATAAAAACCATCTCGTCAAAATTCATGAATTTATTAAGATGCCGACTCCTGATCATATGGTCAGCATCGACGATAAAATGGATAAAGCCTTCCATCTTTTTGTCGTCGGACGTCACGATTCCCTTTTTGTCCAGGACGGGCAGGATATTGCAGGTCTGATTCGGTTTTCAGATGTTTATAAAAAAATCATAGAAGTGATGAAAGAGTGCCCACTTCCGACATAGGTTCTCTTACTGGTGAGAGAACCACACTTCTCGTTTCTGTTCTTCTGATAAGATTTAAATAGTGTAACGCTTTTTGAGGATTCCATTCTATGTTTATGTCTGTCAATAATCTATAAAATCAGCACCTTGTGTTTAAGGTATAATTAGTAATAGCTTAGAAATAGTACACCAAATCTTAAATCTATCGGGGGATAACGCAACTGAAACACACCTGATGTTCAAAGGTTTGTTTCACGAATAATCCAGAGGAATTTATGATTAGGTGTACTAGTGTAACGCTAATTTATTTTTCTTGTTTTTCAGCTATATTTAAGGGGCTACCGATACCAATCCCCAAAGCCGTTATAATCAGGAATTTTATTTAATTCGGTTCTTCCACTTGGACTTTGCCAGTGCCCGCATATCTTTATTCACATCCAACTCGTCTATTATTTCCATGCCAAGTAAGGTCTCTACGACATCCTCAAGGGTCACGATACCGGAAGTTCCGCCATACTGGTCGCTGACAAGGATGAGATGTTCCCTTTTATTGAGCAGGAAATCATACAGGGCCGGAAGCGGCATGGCTTCATAAACCGGGTGGATTTCTCTTTTCAAATCCGAAAGCATTCTTCCATGTTCATCCCGGGTAGATGCTTCCAGGATTTCATCTTTCATGACATATCCGGTGATCCTGTCAATACCTTCCTTAAATAACGGAATTCTTGAAAATATCATATCCGGATGCTGCTCAAGCACTTCATGGATTTTCATATTTTCATTTAATGCAAAGACAACGGTTCTTGGCGTCATGATATCTTTTACACGAAGGGAATTGAAACGAAACAGGCTTTTTAAAATTCGGGCCTCCTGATCCTTAATCCCACCTGATTTTGCTCCCAGTTCCGCCATTGCCGTAAACTCTTCCTTGCAAAATGGGTCGTCACTTTTTTTGGGTGAAATCAACACGGTAATATACCTGGACATCCACACAAACGGGAACATAATCAGAATCAGATAATGCAGACAAACACAGACCGGTTTGGTCAGTTCTCGCCAATACGAGGCTCCCAAAGACTTTGGAATGATCTCGGAAACAATCAGGATCAGCAGTGTCAGCATAGCTGAAATAACACCGACATATTTATTTCCAAACAGGGCTGTTGCCTGGGCCCCTGCACCAGTCGCACCCACGGTATGAGCAATTGTGTTTAAGCTGAGAATGGCTGATAAGGACTTGTCCACATCCGTTTTAAGGCGGTGAAGCAATTGTCCGTCTTTTTTATTTTTTTTGTTGACCAGAAAAATATATGAATGGGGAATACTAAGAAAAACCGCCTCCATCAGGGAACATAGGAATGAAAAGAAAAGGGCTAAAAAAACATAAAAAAAGAGAAGTGTCATTGATCCTCATTGATTAATTTTTGTAAATGCTTCATACTTATGCATTTTGTAATCTATTGATTTAAAAAACACAAGGTTTTTCGGTGCCACTTGCCGTCAATCCTTAGTGTTCACGCATCTGTGGATATGAGTTTTTACACTAATCCGCGAGCGATGAGCCATTCATTTTTAATATATAGAATGGGGAGATACATGCTTGAATTTGATTATTGGAAACTGCTGGCTGGCCTGGGCGTATTCCTTTTTGGAATGCAGCTTCTTGAAACTTCGGTCAAAGACCTGTCTGGAAAAGCCTTCAGGAAAATTATCCGAGATTACACCAACACGCGTTTAAAGGCCATTGCAAACGGCACGCTGGTTACCGCTCTTTTGCAGAGCAGTTCTGCTGTTTCTCTCATGGTGCTTGCCTTTGTCGGTGCCGGCATCATGAGTATGGAAAACGCGATCGGTGTTATCCTTGGCTCCAATATCGGAACAACACTGACAGCCTGGATTGTTGCTACGTTAGGCTTTAAAATTAAAATTGAAACCCTTGCCCTGCCTTTCCTTGGTTTTGGTGGTATCGGATTGATATTGTTTAAACCTGGCACAAAGCTCTACCATATCAATCGTCTGATGATTGGTTTCGGATTTCTATTTCTTGGCCTGGCCTATATGAAGACAAGCGTGGAGACTTTTTCACAAAACTTTAATCCAGGACAGTTCCAGAACCTTGCTCTGTGGATGTGTCTGGCTATTGGAACCCTCATCACAGCACTCATGCAGGCCAGTGCTGCAACCATTGCCATCACTCTGGCAGCATTAAATAGCCAGCTAATGACTTTTGAAATGGCTGCGGCCATGGTCATCGGTTCCAATATCGGCACCACTGCCACAGTGCTTTTAGGAGCCATTGGAGGGACACCTCCCAAAAAGAGAGTGGCCACAAGCCACCTGTTTTTTAATCTGGTGACTGGACTCATCGCCTTTTTTGCCTTGCCAGTGATGATTATGGTCGTTGAATTATTTGTGGATGTCTCAACCAATGGATTGGTCGGGCTTGCCCTGTTCCACACCGTGTTTAATATTACAGGCGTCTTGGTTTTTCTACCAATTGTCGGAGTGATGACGACTTATCTTGTCAAATTTTTTCCTGAACATAAAGAACAATTATGTGTTCATATCTCCAATACACCCATAGAGGAAGTTGAAGCGGCAGTCATCGCCCTTAAAAACGAAATTATTCATCTGCTTCAAGAGTGTCAGCTATACACGTTACGATTACTTCATATTGATAAAACGCTTGTTTTTGAAGAGCCCCTGCACTTTGAAAAATGCAAAAAAAAACGACTACCGATTGAAGACTTTTACAGCGATATCAAGGATCTACATTCCTCCATTATTGCCTATTACTCGCTTATTCAAACCCAAAAACTTGATGAGGCTGTCTCTCTGGATCTGGAAAGAGCCATTCTTGCATCAAGAAACATTATGAACTCTGCAAAAAATTTTAAAGGAATTAGGCCGAACTTTGATGAATTTGAATCGTCTGACTCGGCTTTTCTCAACCGCCAGTATGACCTTTTTAGAAAACGGCTGGTTGTCCTGTATCATGGAATAAATGACGTGGTTTCTCTAAATGATGGCCAATTACAGTATGATATCATCATCAAGGCTTTTGCCAATGTTGAACAGGAAGATAATCGGTTCATTCAAAGCATCGTCCAAACATCCTGTAGCAACCAAAACGAGCACCTGGATCTGTCCACCCTGTTTCTGGTAAACCGGCTTTTTACTCAGGCCTGCAGAATGATAATCTTTAGCATCAAAGATTTGAAACTCACACAGGAAAAGGCCGGTGATTTTGATAAAGCCATTGATCCTGGATTCAAACCACGACCGGCAGCTACACAAATCCCTGATAAAAAAATTTAATTTTTATAACCCAAATGTCCTATCGAACACAATGAATATAGAAAATGGTATCATGCCGCCCCCCGAGGGGCAATGGGCCCGGCCCGGGACCGTAGACGGCCCAATTGGCCGGTTCCTATAACCCATCGGGGGGGACTATGCTGAGGGTAAGTACCCACACATATGTTTTTCGGTATTCTACAGCCATATATCATTGATATTTATGGGTTTTATTTTGAGAAATATATGCCCGGGTACTTACTTGGACACTTTATTTTCATATAACCGCCACGGGCAGACCATATTATGATTTTGTCTGCCCACAACGAAGCTTAAAAATCCATCCTGGTTTATCGGGACTTTTTTATCAAAATAATTTTACAAGCAGAACTCCGGATATTTTCGATTTTTTGCCATATTATTAATGATCAAAGCAACGATCAACATGATCGCCACACCAAGCGCCACAGGGATCAATACACACAAAAACCCCAGGTCATGTATTTTGTCACTGCCGATCACGGCTATCAATGCTGCTGCTGCTGCTGCTGCTGCTGCTGCTGCTGCTGCTGCTGCTGCTGTTGTTGTTTTTGATACCCAGATGCGTCTTCTTACAAAAAATATTTTGGAACGTTTTGGTTATCATGTGGACTGTGTCAGCTCAGGTGGAGCCGCACTGGATTACGTAAAGGATACCCGGGTTGATCTGGTTCTCCTGGACATGCTCCTGGAACCGGGTATCAATGGCTGTCAGACCTATGAGGCCATGATCAAGATTCATCCCGGTCAAAGGGCCGTGGTTGCCAGTGGATTTATAGAGATCTATTTCTATTTTAGGATCCACATGCAAAAAATTTCTGATCTGTGAACCATAAAAGCATATGCCCTTTGTACTTTTATTTTTCACTGCATAACGTCAAGCTCACCTGCCGCGCCCTTGACTTACGGATTGAGTCGGGCAGGCTTGCGGTCAGGTGAAGCGACTGGTTGTGGGGGGTAAGAATAATTGATACTATATTAAGCAAGGAATTCTATTATTTTCTTTAGTTCGATATATTCATTTAGGCAAATATCGTTATGTCTTATATGAATAACAAGTTCAGAACATGGTCGTTTCTTTTTTGATCTATCAATAAAAGATTGAACAATATAAAGGATGGATTCAACATTTCTGTTAAAGACTTTTGAAATACCTGAACCAAATGGGACTATATTTAAGATACCATTGTCGGTTTCATTTTCTGCTTTATCCCATAGGTTGTTTATTGCTTTGTGAATATAAGAAATGTTAGATTTTATACTCTCATGGCCATTTTCTTCACTGACTTTTGTTATAGCCATCAAAAATATTTTTCTCTCCCTATTTATATCAAAACTTGCGATTGTCCCTATAGGGTAAGATTTGTTTTTACCTCTACTGACTACAGTAGATTCAGAGTTTATATTTGCAAGAGATGTTGAGAGTTTTTTTTCAACGATTGAATTGTCACTATCGAAAAAAAAATCAATTATTTGTCCTAACAAACTTTTTTTAGAAAGAATATCTAAAGTCGTATTGAAAAAATTACTTGACGTAACAGCTATATGCCCGTCACATTTTAGAATATCTCCATATTTTAATGTTAAATACGCTTCTGTGCCTGAAATCTTGATTCGTATTTTTTTAAATGGGGAATTTGTGTAAATGGAATAAATAAGCGAGACAAATAAAATAAATAAGAATGTATCATTGGATTTAAGCCAGTCAATATGCTTTCCCCAAAAATAATCTACAATTTGAACTATAATCCATGATGCCCCTAATATTGAAAAAGATGTAAAAAAAATATCTTTAAACAAATTAATATATTTCATTGGTTCTCCTTCATAAAATAACACTGCTCATCTTCAAAAGGTGATACACAATAACATATGATTTGTCAATAACAGTCTGTATTTGGAAGATGCAAGAAACTGAGCCACAACGATGAGGTGAGCAGCCGCGCCAACAGCCTCCAGAAAAGTGGCAAACGTTCTCGCGGTCTGCTCTATTGTTTTGTTGGAAATGCCGGAGTTCGCTTGACTCTCTTGGCTTAAATCACCATAAAAATGAACAGTAAGCAGTTAACACTACAGCGACACTTTTATGATCCATCCTGTTTGGAGGGAATTTTAAAATGCGATTCCTCGCTTTATCACAGTCAATTTTGATTGAAATAAGCGAAGTGTCGCTGTAGTGTTAATGAGAATGAACAATCTGATCCAGTGTATCTGCCACCCATTTGTTAAGGCTTTTCCCTGCATGAGCTGCAGCAGTGGCTATTGCGGCATGTATGCCAGGGGAAACCCGTAAAGTCAGCTTGCCGGAATAAGGTTTAGCGGGTGTGCGGCTCTCTTTTTTGCAGTCAACAAGATAGTGGTCAATCGCATTGTGGAAATCTTTGGTAAGTTGTGCAACAGTTTCACCCTCAAAGGTAATACTCTCTTGTATTCCAATCACTTTGCCCCAAAAAATATTATCCCGCTCGTCAAAGTTAATTTTAGCAAAATACCCTTTATAGGTCATGCTATTCATGGTGTCACCTCCAAATCTGTTAACCAGTCCCGAATTTTTTCAACCATATATTTATTTGCTTCTTTCCCCGGGTGCGGCCTGTGAGCGTATTCTCTTGTGCCGGAAAGTTCCAACACTACACGCGAACCATCCCCCTCTCGGATTTCACCTCCAAGTGCCTCGATCAGAGATTCAATATCACTAAATTTAATATTTGCCTTGGTAGGCTTGGCAAATATGGCCGATAATGTCTTCCGATGTTTTGCTTTCATGATAAACATGGTAGCACTTTACGACACCACAGTAAATGGGTTTTTAAGCAACCCCAAGAATTAAGATGATAAAACTATAGGGTTTATAACCAGAAAGTTTCAGTTTGGCAATGAGGCTTTCCAACGCCGCAGTAAGCTGCCGAAAAAGCCGCCGACAATTGTTAAAATTATTTAAAATTTACTTTTGTGATGCACTTACAAAGTACGAGACCCAAACTCGGCTTTTGGGGTCTGCTTTAGTGTAATTGTTCTGTGGGTATTGAATTTAAGAAACCCAATTTTCAACCTTTAACGATTTAATTCGTTTAAACTCTTTTTTATTTTAACGATTCATATTGCATTGGATAAGACACAGAGTGCCGTTTGGAAATCCATAATTAGAATTGCTGCTAAAAATTGCATTCATGGTGTTTCATTTTGAATGCAATTTTTAGATTCTTATCTTTTATTTTCGTGTTATTTTGGCAAAAGAATAAGAAATCCTTTTTGGTTTTGGCTTGTCCAGGTTAGGTTCTAATTACCCACACATATGTTTTTCGGCATTCTACAGCCATATATCATTGATATTTATAGATTTTATCTTGAGAAACATATGCCCGGGTACTTATTGAAAATATTCAAGAACAGGGGATGAGCTGATAATATAGTATACATTGCCTTTTTCCGTAGCCAGCTTTTCGCCCAATACCTCAAGGGTGCTGTTGAGTTTTACTGTGGCCAGAATATCCAGGTTTTTTTTCTTCGATTTTGCCTCCTGAAACTGCTGGGAAGAAATTTTTCCTTTGATATCATAGGCCCAGTAAACAATCTTATCATGGGCCGAGGTGGTGGGGTCATCATACTCCATGAAAAGTGAACCCACAAGATCGTGAACCGCCTGCCCGGACACATCGTTAAATTTTTCAAACAACAGCATGACCCGGTGGGTGGCGGCATCTGCCACCACGCTCAGGTTGCCATCCATGAATTTGTATGTTCCCGGCGTGGCCCCTTCCACCAGGTGGGAGACAGCCGTTTCCTCCTGGGCAGGGGTGAGGGGGGCACCCAGGGTATATCCATTGCGGCCCAGATGGAGGGAAAGCACCTGATCATAAAGGTGAGTCAGGGACTCCTCTTTTCGGGGCAGGGTGTCATCGGCAAAGCTCAGGGTTGTAAATCCCAATGCAACAAGGAATACAATTAATTTTTTCATCATCTTTGAAAATCCGTATTAAAAGTTTGTTTGTACAAGGAGAGGGTTGCATGTTCGGTGCTTGATCACAACATTAAAGATTGGGATTGATCCGCAAAGTCGATTTCAATCCTTTGATCAACATCGGTCATTTGAATAGAGTGTACCCTGTTTGCAATATTGCCTCCTCCCAACTCTTAGAAAGGGAATGGGACGAGGTATTAAGAAGGGTTTTTCAGGCTATTTCCCCCGGGTTGATCTAAAAAGGATACACTCATTTGAATATGCTCGTGAATCAACGGATTCAGGGTTGTGTTTCCATAAAAAAATCCCATGGATCATGAATGCATCACAACCCATGGGACAATGGCCAAAAGATTATTGATTATATCTCAGTTTTCGCTCTTCTTCAATGAGCTTCGTGGTTTCGGCGCTGCCACCAGTTTTCATCCAGATATGCTCGGGTTTTGCAAGCAAGGTCTGGATATATTCCTTATATTTGTCCCCCATGCCCGCATGGTCGGCCAGTTCTTGAACTTCGGGGAGAAATTCGTGGTAGAAATTCCGTGAAACTTCATAAAGTCCATGCCAGTGGGTATAATCCGGCGCAAACATGGCCGTTGCCATACGCGCCCTGCGGCCCTCATGGTGCCAGATTTCAAACCAGGTATAACCGAGTTTGTGCTGGAACCCGCTGTTCTCCCAGATACCGTCTTTTTTCAGCATGGCAACAATTTCGGCACCGGGCTTGCCAAACTTATCGTTGTACAGATTCACCAGATCATCAAACTGGCTGTAAAAATCTTTTACCTGATTGACCCCGTGGCAGGATTTACACACACCCTGCATATTGGTTCGGCGCTCCTTCCAGGAGACAACGCTTTTGATGGTCTTTTCCTCAATGATCTTTTTTAACTTATCCCCTTCCTTGATATAAGATTTTTTAGTGGCTTTCTGTCCCGGTCTGGGGGCAATGTCACCGGGAATATCAGTGACCGTGTCGTCGGTGAAGGTCACTCTGTTTAACTTGGAAGAGACCACTGCTCGAAGGTTCCAGGAAAGGCGATCCCCTACATTATGACTGTTTTTGGCAATGGCACCGTTGAGTTTGACAAAGGAGCCCATGTGACAGGTGGAGCAGGTGGGAGCCGTGTAGTAGTCATCACCAAGAACCCAGGCACCATCTTTTAAAATGTTCATGCCTCCGGGGCCAGGCCCTTTGGGGGCCGTGGCATAGGCAATACCATGTTTGGACTCTTCGTAGATCTCTTTTTGGGGATGATCTGGTCCCAGATGACATTTTCCACAATTCTCCGGTTGCCTTGCCCGGCTGGCACTGAAGGAATGTTTGGAGTGGCAGGCATTACAGGCACCTTTGGAGCCATCTGGGTTGATGCGGCCAATGCCAGAGTTGGGCCAGGTGGTGTGATCCATCTGGGGAGCATCTGTTTTGGATCTCAAAAGGTTCCCATCGGCATCCCGTTTGGGAGCCACCACCGTGCCGTGGCACTGCCAGCAACCACTGACCATGTTACCCGGATTGTCTGGCATACCGCCCACCACCTCGGCCAACATGTTATCCAGGGAGGCCATGATTTCTCCTGCCGTGGCATGGTGTGAGATGGCCATCTCCTTTGCTTCTGGTTCATGGCATTTTGCACAGTCATTGGGGGAGAGGATGGCCTTTATAAAGGCTCCTTCGTGTTGGTAACCCAGTTCATCTGCCTTGTTTGCTGCGTGGCAGTTGTAACACCCCACCTGGCCTTCTTTGGCTGCGGCATGGGCTGAGTTTTCCCATTGCAGTACCAGGGATTTGTTCTCTTTTAAATGGCAGGTGATGCACTTTTTGTTCATCTCCTGTACTTTGGGATCTTTTACATCAAAGGATTCCTGGGTGAGTCCCAGTGCCGATCCTGCACTGACAAAAACCAGTAATGTCATTACGGTGAAAGCCCTTAATAACCTCATTTTAATCTTCCTCCCTTTTTAAACGTTGAAGTATGTGCAGTTTGGTTTTGAAGATCTGATCTTCACTTTGTTTTTTTTATAAGAAAGTCTCACCAACATGCTGGAATTAAAATATTTTCGTTTTTCGTTGTGGCTGGTCTTACAGCCATGTAGGTTTTATTAGAAAGTAAAACGTCCGGGTAACCTCAGCAGAGCCCCCGGGGAGGGGTAATGGAACAGACCAATTGGGCTGTCTAACAGTTCCGGGTCGCTTCCATTACCCCTCCCCGGGGGCGGCATGATATCATTTGGCTCCGCGTCTAC
>Ga0208900_1000420_pt1 | contig 26925 bp, 19 predicted proteins | sample AntAceMetag02UKK_FD_184763 | JGI IMG/M metagenome (GOLD analysis project Ga0208900, IMG submission 184763) | Saline lake microbial communities from Ace Lake, Antarctica - Antarctic Ace Lake Metagenome 02UKK (SPAdes) (version 2) | ecosystem: Environmental > Aquatic > Non-marine Saline and... | reverse complement strand
ACTACGAAGTCTTATTAGCAAAAACCTGGAAGGTCCCCACTTACAAAGTCAACCACAAAACTAAGGCACTTGGGCTTTGTCATCACACATTGAGGCCACATTTTTCGGGGCTTGGATCTCGATAAGACAGGACAATAAGGAAGTTGGATCTATTTTATTTCCTCAACCTCGCAAGTTGTTCCACAAGCGTTGTTTCTTCGGCACTTAAATTTGTTGGAAGTTCAACATTAATTTTTAAGTATAAATCACCAAAACTGTCTTTTTTACCATACACCGGCATGCCCAGCTTTTTCAACCTCAACACTTTGCCGTTTTGGGTTTCTTTGGTAATGTTGATGGTCATCGGCCCTTTAAGCGCATTTATAGTCACCTTGCCACCAAGCAAAGCTGTGTAAAGGCCAACATTTTGTGTAAGGTGCAAATCAGCATCTTTAACTGCAAACTTTGTATTGTTGACCACTGAAATTTTCAGGATTAGGTTGCCGCTTTCGCCACCGGTTGGAGATTTTCCACCTTTTCCTTTCACTCGCAACTTTTGTCCGTCTTTCACCCCAGGGGCGATGTTTATCTTTATTTTTTCACCTTCCACATTCAGCATGGTTGAAGTGCCGTGATATGCATCCGTAAGGTTCAGGCGCAATTGTGCTTCATAATCCTGTCCTTTCATTTGTCGCTGTGCCGGTCTTCTACCCTGTCTGCCACCAAACCCTGCTCCCGAAAAACCACCTCCGAAAAAGCTTTCAAAAAAGTCGCTGAAATCACCATCACCGCCAAAAGATGAACGGTATTGCTTTCCGCCACCTTGCTGTGCCCATTGCGAAAAACCTCCACCACCGCCATGTTGGTATTGGTTCCAGTTAGAACCCATCTGGTCGTATTTGCTACGCTTTTCATCGTTGCTCAAAACTTCATTGGCTTCCGAAATTTCTTTGAATTTCTCTTCGGCTGCTTTGTTGTCAGGGTTCCTGTCAGGGTGATATTTTTGCGCCAGCTTCCGGTATTTCTTCTTGATCTCGTCCTTGGTGGCCTTTTTGTCAACACCTAATACCTTGTAATAATCTTTATAATCCATTAAATATGTATCTCTTTTTGATTGTTGGATGAAGGATCAAATTTAGTGCAAAAAATGAAATCAGGGTAAATGCTGACAAATGGGCAGGAAGGGGGGGGCAGTTATCGGTGATCGGTAATCGGTGATCGGTAATCGGTGAAGGGTGATCGGTGAATGGTGATCGGTGATCGGTAATCGGTAATCGGAATCAGTAGTTGGTAAATGGAAGAAGGTTGATCGTGATCGTGTGTCTTGTAAGTCAGGGTTTGACACTAAGTCAAGCCCTGACTAAAAAAGGCACTCCCAAAAGGAAGTGCCCGGTAAACTTATAAACGTCAGGTTTTAAATAAGTTCTTTTTTGATTTCGTCAGTGATTAAAAGATGACCACTTTTTGTGATTGGACACCCTGCTCAGTTTGAACCCGAACAATGTATGCCCCAGGTTCAGCAATTCTGATTTGTGTGCTTTGTCCGTACAATTGTTTTGAAACAATTTGCTGGCCAAGTGTATTGAAGACTGAAATGTTGGCCTTGTTGATTGGCTGTGTTGTGTTCAGGTAAATTACCTGCTGGTTTGTATAGATTTTAAAATTTTCAGCGGTATTTTGAGGATTGTCTTCGATACCAACGGCAGATTTGAAATAAAGGACGAACCGGTCGTTGATATTTCCAGTTTGATCTGTAAAGAAACTGTATTCTGGATTGACGCTAAGATCAACCTGATCACCGGTTAAATTATCTTTGAGTGTAATTGGTGTGTTAGGCTCAAAGTTCTCAATACTTGTAAGGTTAATCTTGTAGTTTCCGGTTTTGCCAAGATACATACCCAGGTTAACAGAGGTGGGCATTTCCAACTCAGGTAGCGACTGAATAACCAGTTTCTCCTCCTCCAACAGACTATAAAACGACAATTCAGGGTTTCCCTGCCATTTGGGGGCATCGTATTTTTCATCAAAACCAGTAGTGGCCAATGGGTTAAAAACGATGGCAATGGAATTCTGATCAGTAGTTTCAAGATTGGTAATTTTGAGCTTCAGATCTTTTAATGATCTTTTTTCCTTGAAAAAGGTAGCTGTTCCATGCTCCCGCTGCGTATTTCTAAAAGCAATATAACCAGTTGAACTGGCAGATACAAAAAATGCTTGCCCGGGATTAATATAATCTGTTGGCTCGTGTCCACCACCTCCTGCTACTTGGGATTCTTCTGTATAGGTGGCATAATCGCCTGTTGCAAAATCACCTGACGCGGGTTCATCCCAGAAATAAATTGTACTGCTAATGGTCTTGTTGATGGTTCCATCAATTGAATTATTATCGGCAAGAAATTCGCTTACCTTAAGTGTGCTCGGGTATGGGTTGCCTACTAAATTGGTGCCCGCATAAGCGGTGCTACCAGCAGAAGAAACAGGATAATTGATCTCTCCATTATTGGGTGTCCCGGACAAACATAGTGTTTTGTCTTCGCCTTTGTAGGCAATGGCATAACCTTTCCCTTGAACAAAAGTTTCAGAGCCCATTAAGGGATCATTACTATTAGGCCCGTTCAAAATATCTATCCAGTAATTTGATGAGGTTTCATATCTTCTGAAATCATCTTCATCAATACCTGCAGTAAGGCCTAAAGGCAAATCATTAAACGAACCAGATGTATAATTAATAGGGCTGGTAATGTAATGGAAGATGTTTTGGGAGAGGTAGCGTTCAACTGTGATATCGCCAAAGCTTGATCCATCAACGATAAGTGAACCTGTGCCTGTGGAGGTGGATTTGATTGTTAACGTTCCCGAGTTATTCAAATCACCGCTTAATGTAAGAGCTTTGCCAGCAGATATTTCTACAATACCCCCTGAATTAACAGTTAGCGAGCTAATTGTTACATCACTACCTGTAATTTTTAGTGTAGCACCATCTTCAACTGTCACGGAACTTGATGCCAAATCGCCTTGAAGTTCAAGGATGCCTGCTGAAATTGTAGTTGCTCCAGTAAATGTAGAATTACCTTTCAAAATTACCGTGGCAGAGCCAAGAATATTTAACATAGCACCAGCACCATTTTTTTCGTAGATGTAACCCTCAATAGTTAGCGTATTTCCGCCATCAACTTTGAGGGTTCTTGCTCCATTTGTATTATCTATTGAAATTCTATCACATGAAATTAATATACCACCAGAACCTTTAGGGTTAATTTCCAGGTCTGAATTGAGGCGATTTCCGATTTCAGTACTACCAGCGGTAGCACTACTAGGATCTATTTCGAAAAGAATGCCATCATTAAAATTTTCAAACTTATAAGCGTAAGTATTATCACCATACCATTTTATACCTCCAGCACCATCGTAAGTAATAAGATTGCCAAACCATGATCCAGTACCATAATTGCTATAAGCCCAATGCTTGGATATTGTATTATTAAAATTCAAATTATCACCAGAGGAAGGATTTCCGGATGAATACCAATTGTCATCCTGGTCAATATTATCAGAAGTACTGCTGTTACCACTCCAATAAAAGTCACTGCGAAGTTGTGCGTAGGAAAGTGTACAAAAACACACAAGGCAAAAAAGTAGAATCCTTCTCATCTCTCAAATTTTAAAATTAAACTTCAATTTTTTTTCGAACTGTCAAAAATAGAAATATTTCTGATATAGTGCCGCTATATCGAATAATTTTTAACTTAAATCGCTAAAAGGAAAGGGGGTTTTAGATTGATGAACCCGGGCAATGGAACAGGTGATTTTGTTTCAACTTCTTAAACCAAAACCTGCTTGCTGCCCCCCGTATCAATGTCGATAGGTTAAGTATTTAAATACATCAATTAACTAGCATTTCAACCTGATCTGTTGAGGCCGGTATAATAATACAGTCACTAAAATTTATTGGCTCCGCCCGCCAATCTATAAAAGTGCGTGTGGCAGCATTAATCTTTTTCAACCACAGGACTTTTGAGTTTCCTGTAACCATAAGCAATTCCCATTACGGTTAATAGTGCAATGCCTTCACCTATTGGTGCCCCGCCGCCCGGAGGTGTCTGGTTGGTTCCTTGTCCATGGTTGGAGGGTGGTTCGGGTTGGGCATGAATTGCATTTCCGAAAAATAGGGCTAAGATTACTGTTGTTGAAATAATAAGCTTTTTCATATCGATGATTTTTTTATGCTGTATTTGGTATTAAATTAGTAATCTGGGATTTTAAATATTTATTATTCAGGGATAACGGGTCTTTATCAAGGAGCCATATTCATGCACATATCGGTTCGATTTCAAAGGTACGCAACTACTAATTTAGATGTTCTCTAAATAGGAATAATTTGGGGACAACGGGATCGCTCAAAATCCCTTTGTGCCCGGTTATCAATAACATACATTTATTTAGAACAATGTTAAATTATCTACAAGGCGGATATACAGCGTGTTATTATATTTTGAATTTGAAACAGAAATTCAACAACTGCAAAATTGTAATTCATAATTTAATACAATAGGTTTATCTTTGTCGGTTGTTTTTATAGGGTTTCTTCGGTTTCTCTGATCCTTTTTTAGTAATAGATCATAAAAAACAAACCAAAAGAACATAATCAATATTTGAATTAACTTAATACATCATATTAACATTGAAGGATAAAACCAATACAATGAAAAAAATTACATTTTTTATTATCGCTACCATACTGAGCATCGTAGTGCTACCAAGCCAGGCAAATGCTGTCGAAATCACCTTCCAGGTGGATATGGCAGAGCAAACAGTTTCAGCAGATGGTGTGCATGTTGCGGGCAGTTTCCAGGGCTGGGATCCCGGTGCTACCGAAATGACCCTTGTTTCGGATGCTGTTTATGCCTATACCACCGACCTTATTGAGGGAGAAGAAATTGAGTTTAAATATGTAAATGGAAATGTATGGGGCATGGACGAAAGTGTTCCTGCTGGTTGCGCGCAAAACAATAACCGTTTCCTTACAGTTCCTGGTGTGAATACAACACTGGAAGCTGTTTGTTTTGGAAGTTGTACAGTGTGTAACCCCGATCAGGTAGAAGTCACTTTTCAGGTGGACATGAGCAACGAAACTGTGTCGGCACTTGGTGTGCATATTGCGGGGACTTTCCAGGGCTGGGACCCGGGCGCATCAGAAATGTTGCTGATTGACGATAATGTTTACGCCATTACCTTCGAACTGGGCATTGGAAGTTCGCATGAATATAAATTTATTAATGGCGATGTATGGGGCATGGACGAATCTGTACCTCCTGATTGTGCCATAGGTAATAATCGCTTTTTAACTATTCCTGCTGTGCCAAGCACATTGGATGCTGTTTGCTTTGGTAGTTGCGATCCCTGTGGATCATCGCCCATCGACATTAATGTAACCTTTAATGTTGATATGACTGAGCAGGTAATTTCACCCACCGGAGTGCATATTGGTGCACAATTCCAGGGTTGGGATCCCGGTGCTACCCTAATGGAAGATGCCGGGGACAACATCTATACTTACACCACAATTTTGTCATCTGGAACTTACCAGGAATATAAATTTGTAAACGGGATAACCTGGGATGAAGCCGAAGTAGTACCACCTGAATGTGGCCTTAATACCAACCGCTATTTTACCGTGCCATGGAATGATACTGTAATGGAGCCTCCGGTTTGTTTTGGCGCATGTGGTCCCTGTGGCCCACCACCGGTTGATATCAATGTTACTTTTCGGATTGATATGTCCAATGAAATGGTTTCAACCGATGGCATCCATGTGGCCGGGAACTTCCAGGGCTGGGATCCGGCAGTTACTCCATTGACAGATATTGGTGATGATATTTATGAAACTACAGTGGTTTTGTCCTCCGGAACTTTTTATGAATGGAAATACATCAATGGGATTATTTTTGATAATGCAGAAATTGTTCCCGAAGAATGTGGTACACCTGATGGGCAGGGCGGATTTAACAGGTCTATGACTTCGCCTCAAAATGACACCACCTTTGCTGATTTGTGCTTTGCTAGCTGCGAACCCTGTATTCCACCTATGCCTGAGCATGAAGTTACTTTCCGCATCGATATGAGCAACGAAGAAGTGTCATCAGAGGGCATCCACCTGGCCGGATCATTCCAGGGATGGAATGCTTCAGCAACTGAAATGACAAATGTTATCGACGACATTTATGAGATTTCCCTGATGCTCGAAGAAGCTGATGAGCACGAATACAAATACATCAACGGGATCACTTTTGACGATGCTGAAATTGTTCCCGCTCTCTGTGGGGTTGATGATGGCCAGGGTGGATATAACCGGTTTATTACAATTCCGGCCAACGATACTACCATGCCTGACCTGTGTTTTGCCAGTTGCGAACCCTGCATTCCACCAGCCGATGTGAGTGTTACTTTCCGTGTGGACATGTCTAATGAATTGGTATCGGTTGACGGCATTCATGTGGCCGGTACTTTCCAGGGCTGGGATCCCACTACAACGGAACTTACCCTGGTTGCCGATGATATTTGGGAATACACCCAGGTTTTTGTTGCCGGGTCGTACATCGAATACAAATTCATTAATGGAAATACATTTGACGGGACAGAAATAGTTCCTGAGGAATGTGGTGTGCCCGACGGACAAGGTGGCTTCAATCGTTATCTTACAGTACCTGCAGATGCTATTGTTTTGCCAGATCTGTGCTTCAGTTCTTGCGATCCATGCCTGCCACCCATTGAAGTAAATGTAACTTTCCGTACTGATTTGCATTGGGAAGTGCTTTCGGCAAATGGTGTGCATGTGGCCGGAAATTTCCAGGGATGGGACCCCGGCACCTCCGAAATGACATTGGTTGAGGAAGGGAAGTATGAATATACAACGATGCTATACGCCGGAACCAGTGTTGAGTACAAGTTCATTAATGGTGATGATTGGGAAGGTGCAGAAGAAGTCCCCGAAGATTGTGGGATACCCGATGGCCAGGGAGGCTTTAACCGTTCCTTCACTGTGCCAGCAATCGATACTACATTGGGCTTTGTCTGTTTCTCGCAATGTGTCGAACCGTGTTATATCAATAGTGTAAATGAGCAATTGGGGCAATACGAGGATTTCTATCCTAACCCGGCTTCGGGTGTGCTTTATTTTAATAATCGGCATGATGGTGCAACTGTTCATGTTTACTCACCTGATGGCAAATTGTTACTAAGTAAAGAAATTCAAAACTATGCACTCAACATTAGCACTTTGAAGGATGGTTTGTACTTTATACGCATCAGCAGTGAAGAGACATCCGTGATTAGGAAATTGATGGTAAGATAGGGGTAACAAAACCCAAAACGCTGTACTCAGGGGAATAGCGGGTCTATAGGGGAAATAAGGTATAAGGTATTGGTGGGAAAAGGTATAGGGAGAAAAGGGATGGCGGCCCTGGGGGTAAACATGGTATAGGGAAGAATGTTAACGCTATTCGTTAAATGTTGAGAAATGCGAAATCCCGCCTTTGCGGGGTTATTTGGAGGCCCTTGATTAACTTTTTTCTTTTACCTTTTAGCTCAAAAACTCAGAACGCATAGCGCATAAACGTTGGTAAGCATTAGCAAAAATGACAAGACGAGATGCAGAAATAAAACTGAAAGAGATATTTGGTTTTGAGCATTTTTACAATGAGCAATGGTTGACTATTGAAAAGCTGCTAAAGGGTGAAAGGGTGCTGCTTATCGAGAAAACTGGCTACGGTAAATCTCTGTGTTTTCAATTCCCGGCGACACAGTTTGAAGGGATTACAGTGATTTTTTCTCCATTGATTGCATTGATGCGCGATCAGGTACAAGGTTTAAATAGTAAGGGGGTGTTGGCAAGGTGCATCAATTCGGAGCAAGATAAGGAGGAAAACTCAAGGGTGCTTCAAGATGCTATTGATGGAAATCTAAAGATTCTATACATTGCCCCCGAGCGACAGGAAAACCAGCAATGGATTGAAGCTACCCGAAAAATGAAACTGTCAATGGTCGTTATTGATGAGGCGCATACTGTTTCGGTTTGGGGACATGATTTTCGTCCGGCATTCAGGCGTATCATCAACCTGGTGCAATTGCTCCCAAAAGAACTCCCGGTACTGGCTACAACAGCCACTGCAACTGCAAGGGTCCAGCAGGATGTCGAACGGCAAATTTCAGGAAAACTGACTACTATCAGGGGAAGGCTGATCCGTGATAACTTTAATTTATTCGTTATCGAAACCCAATCGGAAGATGAGAAATTCCTATGGCTTGCCGAAAACCTTAATAATATTCCAGGAACAGGGTTGGTTTATACCGGTACAAGGGTAAATACCGAAATTTACAAGCGCTGGTTCAATTTTATTGGGATTAAAGCAACGGAATACAATGCTGGCCTTGATGGCGAAAAAAGAAAGGAGATAGAAAGGGAATTGATGGAAAACAAGTGGAAATGTGTTGTTTCGACCAACGCACTTGGAATGGGGATAGACAAGCCCGATATCCGGTTTATTATCCACACCCAAATCCCAGCATCACCAATCCATTATTACCAGGAAATTGGAAGGGCAGGCAGGGATGAAAAAAAGACCTTTATTATTTTATTTTACAATTCAAAAGCTGATGAACAAGGCGTAGCGGAAGATTATAAACTCCCAAAAGCTTTTATTGATGGCGGGCGTCCCAACCTTAAGAAATATCAAAGGGTCATTGATGTCTTAAAAGAAGAGCCCTTGGGATTGCGCCAGATAATGGCAAAAACCAACATGAAGCAGACCCAGGTAAGGGTTATTAAAGCTGATCTGATTGAGCAGGGCCTCATTAAAGAAGTTGTGTATGAATGCGTAAAAAGGTACGAATATCAATTTAATGCGCCAAAGCTTGATACCGCAAAATTTGAAGAGTTACGAAAGTCCAAACTGAAAGAATTGGATTCGATGATTGATTACATCTATACCAAAGATCCCAGGATGAAATTCCTTTGCGATTATTTAGGAGATGAACCTTCAGGGAAATATGATTTTTGCGACAACACAAGGTACAATAAACGGACGGTAAAACCGAAAGCAGAAACCATCGAAAAGTTGGCTGAATTCAGGGGCAACTATTTCCCAGTCCTCAAAGCGGCTCCGCGGTCAACAAAAAAAATCAACGACAGCTCGGAGTTTTCGGTGAGGATTCCCAATGGTGCCGACATCGAAGTGTATAAAAACCGCACTTTAGTTTGTAGCATTAAATCAGAAGTTGAAATTAACTCGATACCTATTTTGGATGATGAGGAAAAAGAAGGTTTGAAGGAATTAGTAAACAGGCATTTGGAAACCAAAAGCAAAATTTGTGATGGTGTAGCTTCTTCTTTTTACGGGCTTTCGAATGTAGGTTCGAGTTTGCACCGATGCAAATATGAAGGTGGGGGCGACTTTCCGGATTTCCTGTTAAAGCTTACACTAAAGGCCTTTCGGAAAACCTGTGGCAAAGCACAATTTGATTTGTTACTTTACGTGCCCCCAACTATTTCGGGCGATTTGGTTAAAAACTTTGCAAGCCGCATTTCTGAAATACTGAAAATACCAATTAGCCATAAATTGATTAAGGAACGGGCAACCAATCCTCAAAAAATTTACCAAAACGCCTACTTGAAAAAAGAAAATATTGCCATGGCCTTTACTTATTCAATGGCCGATGAAATCAAAGGAAAGCGAATATTGCTCATCGATGATATTTATGATAGTGGGGCAACCATTAAAGAAATTGGAAAATTATTAACTAATTTAGGGGCAAAATTAATCGTTCCCCTGGTTATTGCACGAACGGTTGGAGGAGATATAAAAAATGATTAGCGAGAGCAGCGAATACCCATATTGGATAGCGTTTACCCAAATTCAGGGCATGAGGATTGCAAAGAAAAATGATTTGATTGTCCGCTGGACTTTGGGGCAAATGTCGATTATTGATTTCTTCCATAGTGAAAAAGCGAAGTTACAAAACCTGTTTTCGTTGAACACCAATGAGATTGCAAAAATTGATGTGGCCAAAAGCGAAATTCCTAACTATTCATTTCTCGCCGAAGATTTACTGAACCAGGGTTACAACATCACCCCAATTACCTCTACTGACTACCCTGCGACAATGAAGGAAAACCTTAAGGAAAACTATGCCCCACCATTGATTTATACAAAGGGCAATAAACAAATCACCAAAGAAAAATCAATTGCCATTGTTGGTTCGCGCACTGCAAGTGATGTTTCATTGGGATTTACAGACAATATTGCCAAAAAAGCAAGCAGGGATTATAAAGTAGTGGTAAGTGGTTTTGCCAAAGGTGTTGACAAGCAGGCCCTGGATTCGGCAATAAAATATACCGGGCAAAGTATCATTGTCCTGCCCCAGGGAATTTCAACTTTTAAATCAGGATTTAAAAAATATTATAAACAAATCATCGAAGGGGATGTGCTGGTATTAAGCACCTTTTATCCTAAGGCTCCCTGGAGTGTCCCATTGGCAATGGCACGGAATCCAATAATTTATGGCCTGGCAAATGAAATTTATGTTGCCGAATCAGGTGATAAGGGTGGCACATGGTCGGGTGTAATTGATGGATTGCGGAAAGGCCGGGGTATTTTTGTAAGGGTGCCAGGCGAAAACGAAAAGAATGCGAACAAAGCCTTAATTCAAAAAGGGGCAGTACCTGTGGATTCGGAGGGTGAAAAGGTTATCAATTATTCTCAAAAAATACGACAAACTGTTTTGGTAAATGAACCCGTGCCTGATTTTGAGACCATCGACCAAAAAATTGAAAAGCTACTGTTGTCAGGTTCATACACTTCCCTTGAGATAATCAACAGGCTTAAACTTGATTGGACTCCCCGGAAGCTTACTGTTTACTTGAAGCAAAAGAATAATATTGTTGTAATATCGCAAAAATCACCTGTTAAGTTTTCGCTACAAAACCATGAAAACGGGCAACAAAGTCTTTTTTAAATCTAATGGAAATCATTATATTATTTATAAATTAACAATTTAAAACCTATCGTTTATGAAAAAGATTACAATCAAAATTTCAGGAGTTTTACTGGCATTTGGCCTGATATTGGGCTTAGCGCTCCAATCAAATGCCACAGAGGTTACCTTCAGGGTGAATATGTCCAACGAAGTAGTTTCGCCTGACAGTGTCCATATTGCCGGCTCCTTTCAGTCACCCGAGTGGCAGCCCGGGGCAACGGTCATGACACCAGAGTTATTTGGTGGTATTTATAGGGTCACAGTTGATATTCCCGAAGGAACATCTATCCAATATAAGTTCATCAATGGAAAAGACTGGGGCATGGATGAATTTGTGCCATCAGGATGTGCATTTCCAGGAACATCCAATAGGTTTTTTACAGTACCCGCAGAAGCTGTTACAATTCCGGCGGTATGTTTTGGAAACTGTATTCCTTGTTCGCAAACCTCTGACGTGACATTTCAGGTGGATATGTCAGAGGGAGCCGTAACAAGTGGTGTTTCCCTTGCCGGTCAATTCACCAACTGGGGTAATTCACCCTTGCCTATGCTCGACATGGGAAATGGAGTTTGGGAAATTACCGCCGCTCTGGATCCGGGCGAAACATATGAATATAAATTTGTAAACAGTGGTATCTGGGAAAATGTATCAGGTCCTTGCTCACAAGGTGGTAACCGTTTTTTTGAAGTTCCAGATCAAGATATCATATTAGGTTTGGTTTGCTTTGGTAGTTGTATCCCTTGTGCTGTCCCCACAGTAGCGGTTACTTTCCAGGTAGATATGCAGTATGTGGATGTGTCGCCCGATAGTGTGCATATTTCCGGCACCTTCAATGAATGGGATCCCACTGCCGATGTCATGTTACTTAACAATGATGGTTTTTACGAAATTACCCTCGATCTGCCCGAAGGCGATTATGCAGAGTATAAATTTGTAAATGGCAGTACTTCGGCCGATGAGGAAATCATCCCCCAGGAATGTTCTGCAAACAATGCAAGGTTTCTCGAAATCCCCTTTGAAGACACTACCCTTGATCCAGTTTGCTGGGGGCAGTGTGCCCTTTGTGGCGAACCTCCTGTTGATGTTGAAATCACCTTCCAGGTGGATATGTCCGATGTGGAAGTTTCACCAAATGGTGTGCATATTGCCGGCACCATACAGGGATGGGATCCAAGCACTACACCAATGACCGATGCTGGTGCAGGCATTTATACCTACACTTCAACCTTGCAGTCTGGTTATTATCATGAATATAAATTTGTGAATGGAAACAATTGGGATGGTGCCGAATCCGTTCCCGAGGAATGTGCTTTCAATGGCAACCGTTTTATATACGTTCCAAACACCAATACTACTGTTGCCCTGGTTTGCTTTGGATCTTGCGAAGCCTGTCCCCCTCCGGCAGAAGTGGAGGTTATTTTCCAGGTGGATATGGGCCTCGAAGATATTTCCCCGGAAGGCGTTCATCTATCAGCTACCTTTAATAACCACGACCCTGCAGCGACTCCTATGCTTGACCAGGGCAATGGAGTATTTGCTGTTAATGTTGTGCTTACCGAAGGCGATTATCAAATGTATAGGTTTGTCAATGGCGACACTTTCCTGGGTTTCGAAACTGTACCGGCAGAATGCTCACAGGAAGACGGGCTCAGGGAATTGACCGTTCCCGGAGATAGCACTACGCTTCCTGAGGTTTGTTTTGGCGAATGCGGCCCATGTATCCCACCTCCCGAATTATTGGTAACTTTCCAGGTGGATATGGCTACAGAAACTGTTGCACCCGAAGGGATGCACCTTGCTGGTTCATTCCAGGGATGGGATCCTGCTGCAACACCTATGAATGATGCCGGCGGCGGACTTTACACGCTAACCCTTTCCTTGGTTGAAGGGGTTCACCAAACCTATAAATTTATAAATGGCAGCGACTTTAATGGAGCAGAATTTGTTCCTCCAGAATGTGGCGAAGACGATGGAACAGGAACCCTTAACCGCTTCTTCGATGTTCCAATTAATGATACTATATTGGGTGTGGTTTGCTACGGCTTGTGTACTGAATGCCCACCACCAATTGAGGTAACCTTCCGTGTGGACATGTCCAATGCGGAGGTTTCTGAAGATGGTATTCATATCGCCGGTTCATTCCAGGGATGGGATACAAGCGGAACGGTAATGGTTGATGTTGGTGAAGGAATTTATACTTACACAAGCACCCTGTTTGAAGGTCAATACCATCAGTATAAATTCATCAATGGAATTTCATGGATTAATGCCGAACAGGTGCCGGAAGAATGCGCTGAGGATGGAAACAGGTTTCTTGTTGTTCCTGGTGTAAACACCGAACTGGACTTGGTTTGTTTTGGAAGGTGCGATTCCTGTCCACCGCAACACGCGATAAACATTCCGGCAGGCTGGAGTGGGCTTTCAAGTTGGGTGATGCCCGATGAAACTGATATCGTTGCGCTCCTTAGCGGGATTTACCCAGAGTTGGTGATCCTTCAAACCATGGATGAAATGTATTATCCATCCGAAGGTACAAACACTATTGGGATATGGGAAAGCCAGTCGGCTTATAAAATCAAAGTTAATCAGGATGTAACATTGAATGTCACAGGCCTGCCAGAGCAAAACAAAATACTGCAATTAAGCCAAGGCTGGAACCTGGTGCCAGTAATTAGTGATAGCCCGGTGGATGTGGTAAATCTGTTTGCCAATGTGGGCAACAAACTTGTTATTGTTAAAGCTGTTGCAGGAACTGGCGTTTATTGGATTGACAATAATGTGAATTCCATTGGCAACCTAATTCCGGGCAAAGCCTATTTTGTATTGATGGATGAAGCCGGGGAGATTATTTTCCCATAGTTTGTGAAGGGGTATAGACTAAATATTTTTTGGAATTTTAAACCTAACAGTCCCGCACGTGCGGGACTGTTAGGTTTCCATCGAAATGACAACTAATTGTAAAGTATTGAAATGAATAAAAAGACCTTCCAGGTTTCTCATTTAGGAACATGACAGCATTTAATAGTAATGAAGCTTTATTAGCAAAAACCTGGAAGGTCTCCACTAATAAAGTCAACCACAAAACTAGGGAATAGATTCCTCCCCATACCATACTAAAATAATTTGTCATCTCGATGGAGCTTGCGACTGAGAGGCCTATTTTAAATGCTTTACGAAAACTTGTCATTAGTACCGGCCTGCCTGCTCTGCCTTCGCATTGCTTCGGCGAAGCGGGGCCAAAGCGAAGCGGAGGGCAAGGAGGGGGAAATCTTTTTGCAAAAAACCTTGAAGAAACTCAAAATGTGGTTTTACTTATCCATGCCCGTTCTATTGAGTGGGGTACAAACAAAAAAACCTCCAGGGAACAATAGTCCCGGAGGCAATATATTTTGAAAAATCAAAATTTCTTTTTACTCTGCAAGAGGCTTCTTGTGATTGTTGTACCACTTCTTGGCACCATATCCTGCACCCAATAGGGCAAGTATCAAAGCTCCGCCACCAATGGCTGCCCCGCCGCCAGGAACGTTACCTGTTGTTCCGTGATCTGGTGGGGGTGGGGGTGGGTCCTGGGCAACTACTGATGAAATAAAAACAAAGTTCAACATCATGAATGTGATGGCAACGAGAAAGTATTTTGTAAATGTTTTCATGGGCTTTTATTTTTTGAACTCACAAAACTAATAAATAAAAACATTCAATGCAAAAATATTTTTCATTTATTAACACTTTTTGCCATTAAGGCCTATTTGGTAGTACACGGCTATCAGGGCTTAAAACATTAAAAAATAGTTACATGTAGATGTTTTTTGTACGGTTCTGTTTATAGATATTAACAAAATATTTTTTTCAATTAAAATAAAAAACCCCCCGGGAAATAAACATCTCCGGGGGTTTCATATCAAATACAAGAAGAGAGCTTGATCACGAACTTATTCAGCCTCTCCTGTTTTGCTTTTACTGTACAATTTTGTAGCACCATAGCCGGCACCCAACAGTGCTAGTATTAATGCCCCGCCACCAATGGGCGCGCCACCTCCTGGTACGTTACCTGTTGTTCCGTGATCTGGTGGGGGTGGGGGTGGGTCCTGGCTAACTGCAGTGGCCACGAAAACAAAATTCAACATTACAAATGTAATGACAGTGATTAGGATTTTAATTTGCTTTTTCATATCGTTGCTTTTTTAATTGTTGCAAGTTGCAGGTTACAAGTTGCAAGGTGCAACCTGTAACCTGCAACCTGCAACCTGCAACCTGCAACATCTTATTTAGTTAATAAACACCTTTTTGGCAACGGCATTTCCATCAGCCACAAGCCTTACCACGTACCAGCCGGTTTGTGCATTTGCATCGAAGGAAGTTAATCCATCAACATTTAGCTGCTTGCTTGCAACAATTTGCCCCAGGTTGTTATACACATTCACAATGGCATTCTGCGCCTTGTTGCTGTTGAGGTAAATTGTGGAGCCGGCGGAGTAGATGGTGAAATCTTCGGGGGAAGCTTCCTCAATGCCTACGCTACCAAAGTGCAATTTAAACCTCGCGGGATCATCGTTTACGTTTGCCTGAAATTCATAAACTGAATTATCAGTCAATTCCTGGGTAATATTTACTTTCATGTCTTCCAGGATAATTACCGTTTCCTGGGCAAATGTTTCTAATGAGCTGGCTGTGATTACATAATTTCCATCAACTCCGGCAGCAAAATTAAGTGGGATTACCCTTTCGTTATTTGGCCGACCATAAAAATTAATTGCATAATTTTTACCATATTTAGTGGTGTAAAGACTTGGAGCTTCAGTAACGAAACTAAAGAGTTTTGATGCACCACCTTCATCGTTCTCATGATGAAACTCAATGATTGTTTCGTCGGCATACGATTGCTCGGGATTTGTAACTTTAAGCACGAGATAATCCTGCAACTCTTCAGTAGATTTTAGGAATGCCTGCTTATTGGTGACACGAATGTCATTGTCCATACCAATGTTCCCCACCGAAGCTGCTTTAACCATGAACCCCTGGCAAGATGTTATGTACCGTGTAACACCATTTGATCCTGCATCGCTCAACGAAGCTGAATTGTATGTGCCATAATTTCCGACAGCATCATTGTAAATGTGCATATCGTATCCACCGCCAGCATTTCCTTCAAGGTTCGTCCAGTTCCAACCACTGCTTGCTTTCCAATCGATGGTCGAAGGATAAGGGTTCCCTACCAGGTTATAGGTTTTATGTAATCCCGATCCGCTAACAGTAAGCACTTCTGTGATGGCTCCCTGGTTGAGGTTCCCGGTAAAGGATTTGATGGGGTTGGTAGTCTGGTAAGCAGTTAAGTATCCTCTGCCTGGCTTAAAATTATTATTTCCGTTGGCATCTACAAAAGTTGGGTTTTGGCCTTGTTCGAATTTAAAATTAACCCAGGTATCTGCCTGTTCGTACCACAAATAAAAATCATATGCTGATCCGCCCGGTGTGAAATCCCCGGATATTTCCTGACTTTCAACCGGTGATGAAAGTAAGTGCCACGAAAGTGAGGCTCCTGTAAAATAATTCTCCACCGTTGCAGGAACATTGGCTGTTGAGTGGATCAATGAACCCGTGCCAGTTGCATCGGAATGAATGATCAGTTTTGCTGCAACCGCGTTGTTGGTCAATGTACCCACAACTTTACAAGCTCCCGTGGGTAAGATATCAAAGGATGAACCGGACACGATAGTCAGGTGATTAAATGTAGCTGAATCATTTAATCGGACACCCGATGAATTATTTATTTCAATTGTTGAATTTGAACTTGCCGATAGTGTACCACCGCCTGAAATCGTCTGCAACGAGGTTCCATTGAGATTCACCGTGCCTGCCGAGGAAGGGTCGAAATTCAATGTAGCGCCAGGCATAATCTCAATATTTCCTTTAATGGAATGACCGGGGGTAGGGGTGGCCGTAACATTAAATCCAAAGGTTCCCTGGGTAATCTTTAGATTATCTATACTTATTGTTTTACTTCCTAATGGGCTACTCAAGCCATTATAGTCAAATTCAAAATTAGCATACGTTCTTCCGGAGAAAGATGGGAATTTGGATGACTTATGAAGATAAAGGCTACCACTCTGAAAAACAACAACGCTATTTGGAGTAGCTGCGCCAAAAGGGTTTTCGCCACTTTTATAGATATAGGTAGAACCATTGGCAAAGATTACAGAGTTGTAATTGATTTTTCCAAAAGCATTTTCGTCAAAATCCACGCCAGCAGTAAAAACTGCCCCGTTATTAAAGGTAATCCCGGAAGCATCAGCAGCAAGCAATTTATGGGCACCACCCGCAAATGTCATTGCCCCGCTCACCGAAGCGGTAGCACCTGTTGAAAGTGCTATCGACAAAGCGGTAGCTCCTGATACATTGAGTTGTGAACCTGCGGCAACTTCAAGATCAACACCCGTGCCATTAGAAATGGTTAAAGTATTAGCACTTCCTGTTTGAAGGGTAACATTTGTATTTCCCGTTACCAACAAATTACCTATTGTTTGTGCCGGCACGGATGTAAGGGTTTTAGTCGATCCATCATTAAACTGCAAAATATCATTGTTTGCCGGCGCGGTGCGGGTAGGACTCCAGTTTGTGGAAACTGCCCAGGATGCGTTATCTGCACCTGCCCAGGTGTAAGTCTGGCCATCCCTGCTTGTTTCATTTGCACCATAATTAGTTTGATCACTCATATCCCAGTCAGCCAGAGGTGCCTGCCCCCAACCCTGCACTGCAGTATATGCAGTAAAAAGAAACATTAAAAAGAACCAGCGTAGTTTTCGTTTCATAATTTTAAAATTTATTAGTGTCCGTAATTATTTCAAGTTGTGTTTAGTGTTGAGCCTAGCAAAATCCTGCCTTTGCGGGGTTCAGTGTTTTGTCCCTTTACCCTTTGTATGCTCTATTTCCCATTCCAGGGCCGCTATCCCCTCCTTTGTCGGGGCTTGCATCCCTTATCTACCTTTTTTCCCCTATATCCCTTTTTCGTTTGGCGTTTAGTGTTTCGCGTTCTGTCCCTATACCTTTTCCACCTATACCCTATAACTTTTCCACCTATACCCTATAACTCTTCCCTCTACTTTCTTACCTCTACCATCCGTCTCCTTTACTTCGCTTCAATAGCCACCTGCTGAACTGTTCCACACGTTTTGTACGCAATGGAAGTTCCGCTTCATGTGAAGCCAAAAATTTTAAAATAATGGGTTGTATTGGGGGCGAGTGGGCCAAAAGTACACTTTTCTATTTCAATGTCAATATTTTAGTTGTAATAATTATCGGTATTAACCATTTATGCAGTAAAATTTCTCCCGTACGTACGCGATCAATTTTATGTTGAATGGGTAGAAGATGTTTGATAAATGGAGTACTTAAACTGTCGAAATAAAAAAAGCACCCGGAAATTAACTTTCACGGGTGCATAATACTTTTTGCAGATAAACTTTTGGATTGCTACAGTTACCCAGTAAGTTTCTGCTTGTTTTTACTGTACAATTTTGTAGCACCATAGCCGGCACCCAACAGTGCTAGTATTAATGCCCCGCCACCAATGGGCGCCCCACCGCCGGGTACGTTGCCGGTTTCCCCGTGGTCTGGTGGGGGTGGGGGTGGGTCCTGGCTAAGGGCAGTGGCTACGAAAACAAAATTCAACATTACAAAGGTAATGACAGTGATTAGGATTTTAATTTGCTTTTTCATAGGATTATATTTTTTATTGTTGCAAGTTACAAGTTACAAGTTGCAACCTGCAACCTGCAACCTGCAACCTGCAACCTGTAACCTGTAACCTGCAACCTGCAACCTGTAACCTGTAACCTGTAACCTGTAACCTGCAACATCTTATTTACTTAATAAACACCTTTTTGGCAACGGCATTTCCATCAGCCACAACCCTTACCACGTACCAGCCGGTTTGTGCATTTACATCGAAGGAAGTCAATCCATCAACATTTAGCTGCTTGCTTGCAACAATTTGCCCCAGGTTGTTATACACATTCACAGTGGCATCTTGTGCCTTGTTGCTGTTGAGGTAAATTGTGGAGCCGGCGGAGTAAATGTTCATCCAATCGCTGCTTGCAGGATCGTTGATGCTGGCGGCTCCATTTACATGCAGTTTAAAGCGCAACGGATCGTCACTAGTGAAGGCATCATAAGTAAATGTGTCGCCATCAGAAAGTGTGGTAAATGTATTTTCAAGCTGATCTTCAAGAATTACGTCTTTTACACCCAATGTGTTCGAGAAATCCTCGAGTGAGAAAGTGATGGTTTCATCCTGAAGTACACTAAATTTAACCGGAATAATTACCGATTCGCCGGTAATACTAAAGCTGTTGGTAGAAACCTCAATTTCATCAGCAGTTAACATCGACAGGCGTGGAAGCTCGGTGAAAGGTGGTAAATAACGTGAATCTGTTTGCCATTCGAAGTTAGTAGTGGATGTTTCATTTACGGTAAGCCATACATGAACCATTCTTTCGGGGCTTGATGCAATCAATTTCATCCTGTTGATTTCGCCGCCTGACTTTTTAGCACTACTATGAGTTTGGTCAGTCCTGTCGATAGTAACGGTAGCAGGATCAGAATTGGCATAAACAATAAAACCCTGGCAAATATCAATATCGTCACCAGTACCTACATCATCATACGAACCATCAGTAACATCCATGGTTTTCATGGAACCGGCATTGCTAAAGACCATTCCATCAAATTCAATTTTTGATGGGTAAGGATTACCTACAAAATTCCAGTTGTGGGAGTCTGTGGCGTAAAACACCAGGTTAAAAGTATAAGTTTCATCTTTGTTAATTGTTGTTGCTACAATGTTTTTGATACCATCGTTGTTTGGATGGTAAGCTACAAGGTAACCCTGGCCCACATCGAATAAATTAAACCATTCAGGGTCATTTATTTCATCGAGGTAATCGCGCCAGATATTGGCGGCCGGGTCATAAACGTAAAAATCATCTTCCCCTGATACAGGAGCCCAATCCGAACCAAGAAGTGCAGCACCATTTAATGGGGATGCAACAATGTGGTAGTTATCTTTTTCCCCGGTATATCCCGCTATATTTTTCTGCACTCTTGCAGTTCCGTTTATTGTAAGGAATTCACCACCAAGGAGGGTAGCACCGGTGCCCATTCTTAAATCTTCGATGGTAGCAGTAGCAGTAATAGTTGGATAAACTGTTAAACCTGAAGGAATATGAGCACTGATTCCCGAGCCGGTTAAGCCATTGTCCCAGTTTCCGGCAGTTGTCCAAACATTGCTTTTTGCAGCATCACCATTCCAGGCTGAAGCCGGGTGCATGGCCGGGGTCATTCTTGCTGCATCACAAGACGAAACGATTGTCCACTCTGCTGCTGTCCAGGTAGAATTTGGTTCTGTTATTGTATTTTTTCTTACTGCTTTTGAATCTTCATAATCCCAGGCTTCACCATCACCATTTGTATCAATTGCACCGTATATATCAATTAAAGTTCCTGCTGTATGATCGCCACCCCCATAAAGAAAGACTGCATCATTCCCGTTTCCATCAAATGACCCATTTACAATATCAGGCTGAACACCATAGTAAGAAGAAAAACTTGATGATGAAGCAATGACTAACTTTGATTTTGAAGTAAGGCTACCGGTTAATTGCAAATCATACCAACCAATACCATTTGCCTGACGGCTAAGATAAACTGTTGTTGTACTAAAGTCAATGGTTGTTGCACCGGCATTGTAAATTTCAATAAACCTTGCTAGATAGAAGTCTGCTGGATCAGCAACTTCCGAGATAAGTAATGCAGGGCCGGAATATGCATCTGTTTCTGCATCATCCTCGGGAACGCTTCCATCAGTTTTATAGTTAGCAGTAGCGTCAGCACCATTGTAGGGAAAGATTTTAAAATAATAAATTGTGCCTGCACTCAGGCTTGTGAACTGATGTGTTTCAACATCCTGGTCAACATTTTGTACAAGTAAACTGTTACTTTCCGCAACTCCATCAGTTGGCGCGACGATCGCTGCATAACTTACATCGCTTCCTTTGATCAGGTAATGTTCTGTTGACGCTGCATCAGTCCATGTTACAGTTATTTCACTGCTTGAGTTGGCGGCGGCCCCAAGCCCAGTTGGGTGGCTGGATGGTTCATCGGCAAAGGTTGTGGCATTTTCCTCAACACCTGACGAGTAATTGGTGCTACCATCCACCGACCAAATTTTATAATAGTACGGGGTGTTTGAAGTAAGTGAAGTATGGCTAAAGGCTTCATCAGCATCAGTTCCAAGTGATGTTCCATTACTGCCAATACTAACACCGCTTGCATAGGTATTTCCATCAACAGGTGCATCGAAAGTGTTGGTTGTATTCCAGGCGATCAACACATCGTTACCATCTCCGTTTTCTGTCCAGGCAAGGTCAATTTGATCTGATGCGCTGGCTGTGGCAGAAAAATCAGTTGGAGCATCGGGGCCGGTACCGCTTGAATAGCCAGTCCAAGTTACATTATCAACAGAAACCTGTCCGCCTTGTGGTGAAGTGTTTTGCTTAAACTTCAACACAAAATTACCAGAAACATCAACAGTTATACTACCTGAATTTTTAGTTACACCTTCCTCTCCACTTGAAGTAACCGTTCCAACAACCTGATCGTTAATCAAAATATCCAGATTAGCATTTGTTGAAAAGGCCTGCATATAATCGAAATTTACAGTACCAATTCCACCGCTAATTGTGCCTGAATATACATCAGAAGAAGCAGTATTTCTTAAACAAGGAGTTTCATCAGTTATGTCCTGATCGCCTCGACAAGCAGTATATGTCCAAGTTGAACCATCCTGCCCAAGAAATGTTCCATCTTCATAGGATGAACCAGTTTCCGGGAAATTTGAAAAATCTTCAGTTCCACCGCCACTACTAGCAGCAGTAACTGTATAGCTCTGCTCACCTGATGTGGTTTCATCTGAATTATTATCCATGGCATATACCTCATAATAAACTGTTGTTCCATCAGATTGTACGGGAATATCAGAATCTGTTGTGTATGTATCACCACTGGTATTTGTCATCGCAATCGTTGTACCCAAACTTCCTGAAGTTGTACCCCAATGTACCTCTGCTCCACCAACACCATCTGCATCTGTTATTGTAGCCGAAACACTAGCAGTTTCTGTAGGTGTTGGCGTTTCAGGTGTGTTGGTAATGCTGGTTATTGATGGGCCAGAAGCAACTGAAGTATAGGTTACTTCAAAATAGTCAACATATATTCTTGTACTACTATGTTTTTGATAAAATTCAACTACACTTGTGGCTGAAAGACTTGACATAGTATAAGTAGTCCCACCCGATAAATCAGTAGCAGAACCTCCATCTACTGTATAAGCAGCGGGTCCGGTTGTCCCTGAGGCATGAACAATGACTTGAGTTATTGTGACACCATTACTCGCATAAATTTTGATAGATCCTCCTTTAGTAGCATTCTGATATAATCTTAATTGTCCAGAAAATATAGCTGGATTAGTTGAAGCACTATTTTTAAAAGATCCAAATCCAATGTTTGCGTCTAAGGCTATTCCAGGACTAGCTTCATTTATACCAGTAACAGCTCCCACATCAGCAAAATCATAGGATACAGTCGTCTGCCCCCAGGCATTCCCGCCCAAAAACATCAATAAAATGAATGTTGTTGTTAACCGTAATAAATTTTTCATAGTAGTTAAATTTTGAGTTAGTAAATTATTTTAAGTTAAAATTCAATGTTCTGTGTTTGGCGTTTAGCGTTTAGCGTTTAGCGTTTGGCGTTTAGTGTTTAGCGTTTAAGTTAATTGTGAACGTACTATAACAATTAACCAATAACTTTTTTCTATCTTAACTCTGACAGGACCTCCTTGCTCCTTCGCTAAAGCTTCGGCGCACGCAGACGTCGGACTCTGTCAGGTTTCAAAGACCTGACTGAGTCGCAGACCAGTCAGAGTCTGCCACCTATACCCTATTTCCCCTATACACCTTATTTCCCTTTTTCGTATCCTTCTTCAAAGGCTGTGGTAAATGAATTGTGCAAATCCCTGATTCTTTTTAACTCGGCTTCGTAAAGTTTAGGTTCATTTTCTCTTAGTCCTGAGGTTTCCATAAAATCGAAAATCTGAGTATAAATATCCATATTCAAATAATCTTTCCCTGCCTTATCAAAAAACAAGTCTAATTTTCTTTCTATTATGTTATGATAATCCATATTTCAAGTTTTCAAACTTATTGGCCATATTTTCTGTTTCGCCTCAAATCTACCAAACCACGCTCATCTCTCAACACTCGTCTCTTTTTCCAAGGCTTCCACCTCCTCCTTGCTCAGACCGGTTATCTGCATCACGGTTGCAATATCTAAACCTGCTTTTAAGGCCTTTTTGACAACATCAATTATTACTTCTTCCCGCGCAGTGTCGATCGAATTTTTAATGTCCCGGTAGGCATTCAAGCTTGCCTGGTAGGCTTTAAATTCCTGTGGGTCTAACTTGGCTATTTCGGCAGTCTCGAATAGTTTCATGAAAACAATGTTTCGCTACAAATTTACAATTATTCTTAGATTTATTAAACGTCAATTTTGCTTTAGTCAGTCAGGGTTTGACTTCAAGTCAAGCCCCGGCTTTATTGATCTTTATCTGTCCAGTACATTTTCCAACTCGGTTAGTGGGCTTACTAATAACTTTTTTCTATTTTAACTCTGACAGGACCTCCTTGCTCCTCCGCTAAAGCTTCGGTGCACGCAGACGTCGGACTCTGTCAGGTTTCAAAGACCTGACTGAGTCGCGGACCAGTCAGAGTCTGCCACCTATACCCTATTTTCCCTATACACCTTATTTCCCTTTTTTGTTTTTTCCAGGGCCGCCATCCCCTCCTGCGTCGGGGTTTGCATCCCTTCCAGTCTTCAGTTCAATGCCAATAAGTTAAGGTAATGATGTGAATTTATGATTGTCGATTAACGATTTTTGATTTAAGATGTTTCTGGCTATCACCTAACATAAAATCAAAAATCAACACTCTTCGATCATCAATCGGAAATAAACCTCTTAACTTATTGACATTGGTCATCAGTTTGCAGTTCGAAGCTACTTCCCTATACCCTATTTCCATTGGCCTGTTTAATATCAGAAGTCCGATGTGCGATGTATGATATTAGATGTTTTTCTCTGCTAAAATCATACATCAAAAATCAAAGTTCGGAAATCTTAAATCAATTTTTTCAACCTTATTTCCCCTTATCTGCCCAACACGTTTTCCAACTCAGTTAGCGAAAACTTAAACTGCCGTGGCTTTGCGCTGTCTTTTCGCTTTTATTTTATCAATTTGTTCTCTGATAAATTCCTTTTGCTCCGCTAATGTCATATTCATGATTTCAAGGCTAAAGCTTTCACGGATTTCGCGCATTGCCTTAACAATACCTTGTTTACTCTGCTGTGTTTTCATAGTTGAAAATTTCTTTTGGTGTTCTGATTTCAATCATTTGATAACCTTCCCGGTAATTGATCGCGTTGTAACCTTTAATTCGTTCCAAATTCACGATGTGTTTATAGTTCCAACTCACCAACACGTCAGCTTTGTTAATTGTAGCAAGTGCTATGTGCTGGCAATCAGCTAAGCTGGTTTTTCCGACTACTTTTTCGGTGATGTATTTTTCGGCTAATATCCTGGCTTCATCATCTAATTCAATTCTTTCAATTAACTCATCAGGTACAGCCTCTATTAAATCCTGAACAAATGCAGGTGCCTTGTAAAGTTCAAATTCAAGAACATCTGACACCAGGATTCTAATTTTATTACAAAATACCCTCTCAAAAAACGGCTTCGTGTCGATGTCGAATTCAACATCAAAATATCCTCCAAATACCGAAGTATCAATGTAAATTCGTTTTATCATGAGTTTATTTTCGATAAAAATAAATTTGATAGTGCTTCGCTACAAATTTACAATTATTCTTAGAATTGTTAAACGTCAATATTGCTTTAGTTAGTCAGGGTTTGACTTCAAGTCAAGCCACGGCTTTATTGTTAATCGCCTGTCTCGCCGGTAAGGTGGGCATCCCTTCCATTCTTCAGTTGGCAGTCATCAGTCATCAGTCATCAGTCAGCAGTCTTCAGTCATCAGTTGGCAGTCTTCAGTCATCAGTCATCAGTTGGCAGTCTTCAGTTCACAGTCATCGGTCATCTGTCATCGGTCTGCAGCTACTTCCCTATACCCTATTTCCCCTATACACCCTATACCCTTTTTACTCCCTACTTCGCCTCAATAGCTACCTGCTGCACTGTCCCATCGGTTTTGTAAGCGATGGACGTACCGTTTCCGGTAAAGCCAAAAATTTTAAAATAATAGGTTATGCTGGGGGAGAGGCCGGCAAATATACAAGTTTCTATCCCAAAAGCAATATTTTGATTAAAAAAACCATCGGCTACTACTGTGCCATCTGTTGGTGTATCAATGGCTGCAAAGCTTATCGCGCTCATTCGCACGAGGTAGCCATCGGGAAAATTAGGGCCGGTGGCATCTATCCAGTCCAAAGTAATGTTGTGTGCCGAAAAATCAGTAGCGTGGTTGGTGGGTTCGGGGGCCATGTCCCCCCAAACCAATGCCACGTATTCAGGGTGGTCGATATAGGGGTTGCGGTTGGATTGTATGCCATACACGGCATTATTCCTGTCTGTTTCTTTAGTGCTTACGGGGTCGTTGGTGTGCCATTCCATTAGCATATCAAGGGCCCATTCAAGGGGCTGGCTGCCATCTACCATGGGGCTGCCCGGCCATCCTGCATCTTCACCATAATAGCGTGTGGCCATGTAAAAATAATTACGGGCAAAGTCGCCTTTGTACGCATCAATGGGTTCGAAAATGGTCCCGCTATACCCGGAGTAGCTGCACGGGCCTACTTTACTTCCGTTGCCGGTGGTGGTGGTTGGTGAGGAGGTTTCACCAAAGGGATAATTTCCCCTATATCCATTCACTTTTCCATCGGTAGGCACCAAATGAAAAAGATCGGTGTACATGGGTGATGCATCATTGAACCAGCTTGCCGGGAAGGAATGTTCGCGGTTGTAGCAGTCGCATTCGAAGGAATAGTTGCCGCACTGGTTAGTTACAAAAGTGAAAGGGCAATTGGAGTACATATCCCAGACTTTGCCAGTGGCATTTACATCGGTGGTTTGAAATGCTGTCCACAGATAATCGTAGGATTTTACGGTGTGGTCATCGATGATATCGTGCAAGGCTGTTTGTAATGCCTGTCCGTTCAGGCCTGCCGCATTATCATAATATCCTGACGGTTGTCCATAAGACATAAGTGACCCGCAAAGAAGGCCGAAAGAAAAGATTGCTGAAAGAAAAGATTTTCTCATAATAACTGATTATTTGGCGACAAAATTATAAAATATAAGACAAATAAATGTTTTGTTTCTTGTTAAGAAATCTTTAATTGGGAAAATTGAAAGGGGGTAATTATTTAAGTAGCTAAACAATTACAAAAAGGATTTGGATTTTGAGCAACAACGCAGAAGTTGGACTTTATAGACGAACACTAATTAGCTGCCACAAAAACCTTTCATCAAAAATGCTGCGTAAATGGGTAGGTTGATGAAATTTCCATCACGGGTGAAATTGCGGGGGGAACATCTGAAAATTAAATCAGGGTTATATTTTTCGCTATAGCTGACCAGGCTTTTTTTGTATTTACTCAAACCGCTTTTTACTTCTAATGGATAAACCTTACTCCCGTTTCGAAGAATAAAATCCACTTCAGCTTCACTTTTCGAAGCCCAGTAATACAAATCATCATTTGATGATGCTACCAGTTCGGAGGCAACAAAATTCTCGATAAAAGCACCATTGTATTCAGAGAATAGTGCTGTTGGCTTTACAATAATTTCGGAAGT
>Ga0208900_1000419_pt1 | contig 26926 bp, 19 predicted proteins | sample AntAceMetag02UKK_FD_184763 | JGI IMG/M metagenome (GOLD analysis project Ga0208900, IMG submission 184763) | Saline lake microbial communities from Ace Lake, Antarctica - Antarctic Ace Lake Metagenome 02UKK (SPAdes) (version 2) | ecosystem: Environmental > Aquatic > Non-marine Saline and... | reverse complement strand
AGTCGAAGCGTCAGGGCCACAAGGGTCATGATGAGCGCTGGATGAAGGATTCTTTGCCAATTAACGGTTTCGTTTTTTTGATTTTTGAAAAAAAAGCGATAGGTGCTGAAAAACATGGCGGGGTGAAATGAGATAAACAGAAAAAGAACCACCAGATACGAGGCATTCTCATTGTAAAGTCCCGCGATGATAGCCAGGGGGAAAAAAATCCCATTCTGATAAAACAGGCTGATGGCGAACTCCCTGCGGGTTTCCTTTTGGGAGATAAACATGGTGGTTAGTGTCAGCAAAAGGGCCAGAATGGTGAAGAAAATCCACCACAGGGGGATTCTCCACCAATTGGGAAAATTTTCCAGGGTGAAATTTTTAATAATACTCACAAAAATCAGGCAGGGCAGGGCAATGTCCAGCGCCAGTGGCGAAAGAAATACCAGTATATTTCCCGGCATGATGCGTCTGGCAATGATATAAAATCCAAGCACTCCCAGTGCCAGAAGCGCCCCCACCGATTCAAAAATAGTTAGAAAAATAGTCATGAAGATTCCTCTTTTATAAAAAGACCCTTATGCGTGTTTCGTAAGTTCTCAATAAATCCGGGCATTCAGGACATTCTTTTGAAGAGCACCCGGTGTTTAAAGGGTAAGCTGGCTTTATCACCCTGGGTTATTGAGATCTTACCGTGTTTCGCATTAATCAATGGATTTAATGGGCGTAGTTCAGAATATCCGCTGCAGGTTGTTCAGAAGATCGGGATTTGTACAATTCTGCCAATTTGGTCTTTGCTTTTTCCATGTCATGGGGGGTGTTGATGTTGAAAAAAGAGAGAAGATGGGGGTCTGATTCCCTTAAAATGGTTTCAGATATTCGTGTGGTTGGCCCTTTATCAAAAATTTCTATGATACGATAATTTTCATTTTGAATACAATCCTCAATGGCACTGAGACATTTTTTTGAGTAAACAGCACACAAGGGTTCATAGCCCCGTGCCATTTTAGGAACCACCACATAGGTTTTGTCTGTTACATGGGATAACACCGTTTCTATGAGTCCCTGGTTGAGAAAGGGGGAATCACACGCAACGGCAAAGGCAAAGGGAAAGGACGCATGGTAAAGCCCGGAATGAAGTCCGGTCATGGAACTTCTCACCTGGAAAATATCAGATACAATTTTAAAATCCCACTGCTGGTAGAGTTCTGGTTTGTTGGTTACCAGGATTACCTCCTGGAAGAGGCGCTTGAAAATAGTGTAGGTATTTTCAATTATTTTTTTTCCGTTGATCTCAATAAAAGCCTTGTTTCTTCCAGAAAGCCGGGTGCTCAGACCTCCGGAAAGAATAATGCCTGTATAAGGGTATTTCATAGTAATTAACCTGACTCTGAGTTTTTTACATGAAAGTCTCACCAACGTGCTGTAATTAAAAGACTTTAACCTTTCGTTGTGGTAGGTGGGTACTGCCATATATTTTTTTATATGAAAGAGTAGATATGTCTAATATTCTTTCATGCTTCGTTGTGGGCAGACCGAGGCCGGAATACGGTCTGCCCGTGGTAGTTTATTAGAAAATAAAACCTCCGGGCACCCTCAGCAGAGCCCCCCCGATGGGCAATAGGAACCGGCCAATTGAGCCGTCTACGGTTCCGGGCCGGGCCCATTGCCCGTCGGGGGGGGGGCGGCATGATATCATTTTTAATATTTATTGTGTTCGTCAGGAGATGTCCTTATAACGACCAAATAAAATAAATACAAGGTGCCACCCAAAAATATTGAAAGTGTGATGGAAATAATCAAATACAAAAATGAGTATTTTTTACATTGGGTCACTTAAATATCGAAAATTAATATCATAGTGGGCAGGATAATACCATGAAAATTTAGGCATTCTTACATAACGACCATAGAATTACTTTACAGTCTTTTTGGAAAAAGATCCTGCAAATGGGGAATGCCCTAAAAAAGTGTAAAATAGTTTTGAAGGATGCTGAAATTTAAGATGATTTTTTTGAAAACGGGTGTGAAAATAAGTTTAAAAAATCATGCCATGGTGCAAAAAGATGAACATGGCATGATTTCTCAGGGTATCTTGCTGCCTGTTTAATACATGAGATGGGGGAGAAATAAAATAATCTGGGGGAAGATCATCAGAATGATAATTCCCACCACTGTGGCAAGTAAAAAGGGCAGGATTCCCCGGAAAATATCCTCCAGGGATATATCTCCCACGACCCCCCTGGAAACACCATATACCACATAGACATTGATGCCCACCGGCGGGGTTATCACGCCCATTTCAGTCACCAGAACAATGATGATACCGAACCAGATGGGATCATAGCCAAGGTTGGTGACAATGGGAAAAAATATGGGGATGGTCAACATGATCAATCCCAATGAGTCCATGAAACAGCCACCGATGAAATAAATGAAAATAATAATCCCCATGATGAGAAAAGAAGGAAGATCCAATCCGCTGACCCATGTGGCCACCTCAAAGGGAATTCGGGTGACGGCAAGAAATTTTCCGAATACAACGGCACCGCCGATGAGAAAAAGAATCATGGTGGAGGTCTGGAGGGTTTCATAAAGCGATTTCACAAACCCCTTCCAGGTGAGTTGGCGTCGAATGATGGAGACGCTCAAAACCCCAAAAACCCCCACTGCAGCGGATTCGGTGGGCGTAAAAAAGCCGTAAAAAAGACCACTCATCACCAGTGCGAAAACCGCCAGGGTATCTGCCAGTCCCAGAAGGGATTTCATCTTTTGTGCCAGGGTGAATTTTTCTCCCCTGGGGCCCTGGGTGGGATCTATTCTACAGGTGATGTAGACGCAGGTGATAAACAAAAAAGTCATGAGAAAGGCGGGGAAAATCCCTGATACAAACAATGCACCAATGGATTGTTCTGTCAAAATTCCGTAAATGATCAGAACGACGCTGGGGGGCATGATCATGCCAAGCCCTCCCCCCGATGCCACGGAACCGGCAGACAGGGAGTCCGCATAACCAAATCGCCTCATTTCCGGCATGCCCACGGTGGCCATAGTCGCTGCCGTTGCAGGACTTGAACCGCACACTGCGCCAAATGCCGTACAGGTGGACACCGTTGCCATGGCCAGTCCCCCCTTGATATTCCCTAAAAAATTATAGGCGGTATTGTATAATTTTCGACTGATCCCCCCATTGAATGCCAACTGCCCCATGAGTACAAAAAGCGGGATGGTGGTCAGCTCATAGGAGGAAAACGAATCGTAGAAATTTCGGGGTAAAAGGGCAAGGGCTGCCGGAAACGATATGAGAATGCCAAATCCAACAAATCCGACCAGGGTCATCACATAGGCCACGGGCATTTTCGTCATAAAGATGGCAAGCATGATGAGGATACCGATAATACCAATTGCGGTGGGGCTCATATCTTTTCTTTCACTCCTGTAAAAAACTGGATGATATCCTTTAAGATCAGTAATGAGAAAATTAAAAAGCAGAAGGAAAGCACGTGAACAAGATAGTACATGGGCAACTCCAGGTTCATGGAAAGTACCCCGGATTCACTCATGGTGACGGCATAAGTGGACATCCGCCAGGTGATAATTGCCATGAGTAGAAAGGCAAATGTTTGCGTGATAACCCGGATGATGCCCTGTATCTTTTTTGATAAAAGCCGTACCAGTAGTTCAACACCGATGTGCACATCCTTGATGTGGGAGTAGGGAAGTGAAAATGCAATGGTGAGGGTTGCAAATATGGTTGCAATTTCCTCGGATCCATAGATGGGCATATTAAATACCCCTCTGAGAAACACGTCGGCACAGGTCACCGAACACATCCCCATCAGGCAGATGGCACCAAGTATTTTCATTTTGTCCTGCATTTTAACCAGGAACGACCAGAATAGTTTCATAGGGAACCTTTAAACCTTAAGAAAAACCGAACCTGAGTGCGATTCGGTTTTTTCTTACAGGATGATTTTCAGGGTGTTTATTGATTCTTTTCCAATGTGTCGATGATGAAGTTAACCACTTCAGTTCCGTTGATTCCTTTTTCGTTCAGACTATCGGCATACTCGAAAAGTTTGGGCCGAACCGTTGCTTTCCAGCGTGCAGATTCTTCCGGCGTAAGGGTTATGATTTTACCCCCCTTTTCAAGAAAAAATGCTTTTCCCTCTTCGTCGATGTCATCCCAGGCCTTTCCATGTTTTATCGCCCACTCGGTATTGATATCCAGGATAACTTTCTGATTTTCCGGGGAAATCGCCGCCCATTTGTCTTTGTTCATGGTCACGATCATGGCGGTGGTATATGCCACGGATTTTTCCATCGCACAATAGTCCAGCACCTCTGCAAGCTTCCAACCTTTGTTGGCTTCGATGGGGGCTGCACAACCGTCCACAACGCCTTTTTGTAGACTTTGATAGGCATCCCGCATGCTCTGGGCCACAGGAGATGCGCCAAGGGCCTTGACCAAAATGGTACTCATGCCTGTGGATCTGATTTTTTTACCTTTTAAATCTTCCATGGTGTGGACGGGTTCTTTAATGGTAAAGATATATCCGGGACCATGGGCATGAAGGTACATTACCTTGGTGTCATTGAACTCTTCGGGATTAAATTTTTCAAGCACGGCATTGGCTACTTTGGTTGCTGTGACACCATCGGGATATCCCATGGGAAGATCCACTGCCCCCAATACGGGAAATCTACCCCTGGAATAGGCCAGAACCGTCATTCCGATGTCTGCCATTCCCTGTTCCACAGCGTCATAGGTTTGCGGAGCCTTGGCCAGGGTGCTGCCCGGGTAGTAGTCAATCTTGATGGCACCATTGGTACGTTTTTCCACCTCTTTGCACCAAGATTCAGCCAGTTGGGATTGTCCGTGGAACGGTGGAAAAAAATTGGCATAGGTCAATTTCATGGCTTTTGCATGGGCCAAAGGCCCACTTCCCATAATGAGGAGTGGTATAATTGCCAATGACAAAAAGCGAATGAGTTTTCTTACCTGCATGTGTAAACCTCCTGTTGTTCTGTTCGGTGGAATATGGACTATATTTGCGTTTTGTCCATTTTCCAGGGTTAAAGAAAAACAAAGTAACGCATATGAGAATTTCAAAATGAATTACTTTGTTGGAGACAACAATTCAATCTTTTTTTAACCATCGTTACTTAAATACAATATTTCATGTAATTTGAGTTAGTCTTTATTAATTCAATCAGAAATTTTGGAATAAAAGGTTTTTTCCTTTGGGAATCATTTCACTAAAAAAGAGTGGCATCCTTTAAAAATACGTCACACTTTTTTTGATCACTCCATATTTGCAGGCGTTTGTTCCAAAAGACTGTAAATCACTTTTGGGGTCATATGAAGGATGCCAAAAAATTGACGCAAATTTTGGAGTGAGTGAAGTCAGGTCTATCCTCTGCATCATATTCAGAAAATTCTATGATGACAACCGTTTTTAATAATTATTCGCAATATAATTGGATGTCAAGTAAAAAATATCAAAACCCCCCTTAGAGAAAAAAATTAAAGTAGCTTATCACGGAACCGGGGGACAAATCGTTTTTTAAATTTGGAAAAAAAAGTTGACATCAAATTAATTGCATGTAATATTGCATAAAAACAGAGGTGTTGATAAATTATGTCAAGCCTTGGATTAAGTCCTGTTTTCTTTAAAATCGTTAGTTGGGCGCAGGTATTAAGTGGATGCGGTTCGCCATCCATTTTCTTTAATTCGGGCTTGGTTCTTGATCGATCATCGCTTGAACCAAACAGCACACGGTCAATAATGAGGAGGCAATTGTCAATGGAACCCATAAAAACGAAAGATAAAACAGTTTTACGATCCCTTGGACTCGGCGGATATTTTGGCGGCGGTGCTGAGGGGATGGTGGATGTTAAGGATGGTAAAATTGTTCGTGTCCGTCCCATGCAATATGGTTGGAAGTATGATAAGAAGGATGTGCGCCAGTGGAGTATGACACGCAACGGGAAGACCATCTCTCCGTCGTGGAAGTCCCTGCCGGGACCTTTTTCTCTGGCGTATAAAAAAAGGGTTTATTCCCCCAACAGAATTAAATATCCTTTAAAGCGAGTGGATTGGGATCCCAACGGAGATCGCAATACCCAAAATCGTGGAAAAAGTAAATATGTCCGCATCTCCTGGGATGAAGCCTCAAAAATTGTGGGTGACGAAATTAAGCGGGTACACAAGGAATATGGTCACAATGCCGTACTGCTCCAGGGAGATGGTCATGGAGAGTGCAAGACCATCAATACCCCCCATGGTCATGCAGGGGTGCTTCTGGACAATCTTGGGGGGTTTACTCTCCAGGTTCGTAACCCGGACTCCTGGGAAGGATGGTACTGGGGCGCAAAACATGTCTGGGGCCAGGGTGCCCAGGGAATCATGTACCCGGCGGCCAACATCGTAAAGGATACCACTGAACATGCAGACATGGTGCTTTTCTGGGGATGCGATCCGGAAACCACCCCCTGGGGTTTCACCGGTCAGTTTGCCAGTCGTCTTTGCTATTTCTGGACAGAGGCCGAAATTAAGCAGATCTATATCTGCCCGGATCTCAATTATGGTGCTGCCATACATGCGGACAAGTGGATTCCCGTACTTCCTAATACCGATGCCGCACTCCAGCTTGCCATTATTTATATGTGGATCAAGGAAGACGCCTATGACAAAGAGTATGTGGCCACCCATACCGTGGGAATGGATAAAATTGAAGCCTATGTCATGGGCCAAGAAGACGGTGTTCCTAAGACGCCTGCCTGGGCATCTAAAAAATGTGGTGTGCCTGAATGGACTATCAAGGCCCTTGCCCGGGAATTTTCAGATAAAATAACATCCATTGCCCATTATTTTGGCGGTGGGATGATCCGGGGAGCCTTTGCCCATGAACCTGCCCGTCTGGAGTGTGTACTGCTGGGCATGCAGGGACTTGGCGGCCCGGGTGTGCATCAGCATCAGCTCACCTATTTTGGCATGCCCCGGGCCGAAGGGCTGGGCGGCACCTTTTTCTGGAATCCTGAAATTGAAGAGCGGCTTTCCATTCCTGTTTTTTCCTCGGTAACTGCCTGGCAGGATCAGGTAATTCCCAAAACGTTGATTCAACATGCCATTAACCGGGACGGCCCCATCACTTTCAGCGGTACCGGCGCGCAAAATGCATTGGTGGCAGATCAATTCAACGAGTACACCTTTCCCATTGCCAAGGAAAAGGGCGGTTGTGACATTCACATGATCTGGACAGATACCCCCTGTCGCATCACCTGCTGGAATTATGGTCATGAGACGGAACTTGCCATGCAGAGTTCTCAGATTGAATTCATTGTGGCCCAGCATCCCTGGCTGGAAAATGACTGCCTTTATGCGGATGTTATCCTTCCTGCAAACACCTTCATGGAAGTGGATGATATTTTAACCAATATCCGCCAGGGAACCCAGCAGCCCAACATCATGATCGCCGACAAGGCCATTGAGCCCATTGGGGAATCCATGAGCGATTTTGAAATCGTTGTGGAGATCGGCAAACAGTTTGATATGGAAGAGGCGCTCACCGATGGCAAGACCATTGCCGACATGCAGAAAAAAGTTTGGGAGTACATGGGCGGTGAAAAACTGGTTACCTGGGAACAGCTTTTAGAGAAAAAATACTGGATATACAACACCGCAGAGGATTGGGAAGAAGACACACCAGGGTTAAGAAATTTTTATGAGGACCCAGAAAAATTTCCCCTGGGAACCCCCACCGGAAAGTTGGAATTCTATTCTGAAAGTCTGGAAAAGGCCTTTCCAGATGACATGGAACGTCCCCCCATTCCCAAGTGGATTGAAAAAAGTGAAAACCATGATGAGCGTATGTCCAGCCACAGGGCAAAAATGTTTCCCATGCTCTTGATGTCCAATCATGGACGATGGCGGGTTCATGCCCAGTGTGATGATATCACCTGGACAAGGGAAGCCCCCACCTGTAAGATTCTGGGATATGATGGTTATAAGTATGAACCGGTGTGGATGCATCCTTCCGAAGCTGAAAGCCGGGGTATTAAAGACGGGGATATCGTAAAGATTTTCAATGAGCGGGGTATTGTTCTGGCCGGGGCTTATGTGACAGAACGGATTCGTCCCGGTGTTGTTTCCATTGACCATGGTGCCCGGCATGATCCCTTGAAAACAGGCGAAATTGAAAGAGGCGGTGCCATAAACACCATCTCTCCTGGTCCCATCACATCGAAAAACTGTGTGGGTAATGTGGTTCAGGGATATCTTATCGATGTGCAGCGGGTCACGGGACAAGAGATGGATCAGTGGAGAAAGGATAATCCCGAGGCCTTTGCAAGAGAATATCATCCCGATGCAGGATTAATATTTAATGCATGGGTTGTGGGAGGTGAAAAATAATGAAAGCATTTTTTATAGATCTATCAATTTGTAATGGTTGCTACTGCTGTCAGATTGCCTGCAAGGACGAACATGTGGCCAATGACTGGACTCCCTATGCCAAACCCCAGCCCGATACGGGTCAGTTCTGGATCGGCATCACCGAACAGGTCAGAGGACAGGTGCCCAAGGTGAAGGTCTCCTATATTCCCAAGATGTGCCAGCACTGTGATGATGCCCCCTGTATCGAACAATGTGAGTTTGATGCCATTGAAAAAAGAGAGGATGGGTTGGTTATCATCAATCCGGACAAATGCACTGGATGCAAGCTGTGTGCGGATACCTGTCCCCATGATGCCATCTTTTTCAACGAAAATCTCAATATTGCCCAAAAGTGTACTGGCTGTGCCCATCTTCTGGACAATGATGCCGAGTGGACAGTTCCCCGGTGTGTGGATCAGTGTCCCACCGAAGCTCTTAAATTTGGCGAGGAAGCAGATTTTGCAGATTTCATTAAAGATGCAGAGTTTCTGAACCCTGAAGCTGGCACCAAATCAAGGGTGTTTTATAAAAATCTCCCCAAAAAATTCGTGGGCGGAACCCTATATGACCCCGTGGAAAAAGAGGTGATCATCGGTGCCACCTGCACCTTGAAAGATACTGAAAATGGTGACACCTTTACCGCCACCACGGATAATTTCGGTGATTTCTGGTTCCGTAAACTTGATGACGATCGAACATTTACCCTGACCCTTGATAAGGGGGGGAAACAGAAAACAATTGAGAATATCGTAACGGATAAGGATCTGAGTCTGGGGGATATCCCCATGGGTCTGGTATAGATGCATTGAATCGCCCCGAAGCTCGATGCTTCGGGGTTTTTCCTCAGATATGTGGCGTTTGAAATAGAATACGGCAGTTGCACACTATGCAACTGCCGTATTTTATTTTTTATAAGAAAGTCCCGGCAAACCTGCCGGATTTTCATGCTTCGTTGTGGGTAGGCCGAGACCAGAATACGGTCTGCCCGTGGCAGTTATATGAAAATGAAGTGTCCAAGTAGCCTCAGCAGAGCCCCCCCCCCGATGGGTAATAGGAACCGGCCAATTGTGCCGTCTACGGTTCCGGCCGGGCCCATTGCCCGTCGGGGGGGGGGCGGCATAATGCCATTTGGCTCCGCGTCTACGACCCAATATTCGTTGTGCCCGATAGGGCATGGGTGTTATACGGGAGATAGAATTTGATTCATTGCATTTTTTTTTAATAACAGGATCTATTCTTAAATTTCCAGCGTAAGGTGGCCGACATTATGATCGAGCCCAAAAGTCACACTCGATTTTAGAACCAATCCCCAAAGCTGCGTTAATCAAAAATGATGGGAAAAAGATTTGCCATGGAGAAGTCGCTGTGTTCTTTGATCAGTTTTTTTGCAGTTTTTACATTTTTTGTAATAATGGCATTGTAGAGATTTTCATGTTCTTCGATAATTTCAAATAAACGGGGAGTTTCAAGGTGTTCTGTACGGAAACGAAGGAAGATACGCTGGGAAATATCCTTATATATGTCAACGTAATAGGTGTTGTTCACCATTTCTCCTATGGCCGCATGGAATTCCATGTCAAGGACGAAGAGATGACGATAAATGTGGCTTTTCACCGATGAGGCATACCGGTTCTTTTTCTCTTCAATCGCGGCCAGTTTTCCCGGGGTTGCGAGCTTAATGGCGTTTTCAACGGATCCCAGCTCCATGAGAACTTTGATCTCGTAAAGAGACTCTGCCTCTTCCCGTGTCAATTTATGAACCGAGTAGCCCTGGTTGGGGATGAAATCAAGATAACCTTCCTTGGCAAGGATGGAAAGTGCATTATTTACCGGTGTTCGGCTCACCCCCAGCTCTTTTGCAAGATCAACAAAGACAAGACGTTGACCGGGAACAATGTCATAATTGAGCATCATCTGTTTGATGTTGTCATATACCCGTAATGTTAAATTTTTCTGTTCTGCCATTTATTCTCTCCTGCACAAGGGGGAAATCTTTGGTGCCCGACGAACCAAGCGTGCCATTTTTATTTAAAATTTTTTCTGGGGTGTTTTATATGAAAGAGTAGAAACACCTAATATTCTTTCATGCTTCGTTGTGGGTAGGCCGGGGCCAGAATACGGTCTGCCCATGGCAGTTATTACATTCAAAAAGATCACTTCATTTTGTATGTAAAACAATAGTTAAGTTTTTTCAAAAAAACACCATCATGCAACTATATATCAATGAGGAATATATAAAAACCAATATTTACAGTAGGTTAAATATTATATGACATTATTTTTGCTTACGGTAGCACAAAAAAGAAAAGAACGCCAGTTACAATTTGGTTATTTTTTCTAATTCATTTTTTTTTATGTGGTGATAAAATTTATTTGACAAGCAGCAGATTGCATGTAATATAGTATTTAAAATAAATTTTAGGAAAAAAACAAACCATGAATGACAATAAAAGTGATCGCTGGAGTGTCCGGTTCAAGATATGGCTCGAAATTGATGGACGTCCTGTCATTGGAGAGGGACGTATGGCCATGTTAAATGCCATTGATGAGAATGGTTCCATCATTGAGGCTGCCAGGGATCTGGGAATTTCCTATCGCAAAATTCGAGGTGCCATTTCTGACATGGAACACTCTGTGGGAAAATCCCTGGTAAAGACCCATCGGGGTGGTGGTCATGGCGGTGGTGCCAGATTGACGTCTAACGCCCACGCGCTTGTGGGGGATTATATCAAGGTGGCCAGGGAGTTTCAGGAACAGGCAGCGGTTCAGCTACAATCCATCGATAAAAAAAATTTACCACCGAATGGCAGAATTTGCCATTCGGTGGCCATGGGAGGGTAAGAGAACACTATGAAATCGTTTAAATCCTTACTGGAAGCGTCTGCTATTGCCCATGGTCATTTGTGTGCCGGACAGGTAATTGGGGTGCGCATGGCCATGCTGGGGTGTCGTCTTGTGGGCATAGATGATCCCAGCTCTCCAGAATTTAAAAAAAAGTTGATTGTGTATGTGGAGATGGATCGATGCGCCAGCGATGCCATTGGCAGTGTCACCGGTTGTCGTTTGGGAAAACGTACCTTGAAATTTAAAGATTATGGCATTAATGCGGCGACCTTTGTAAATCTGGACACCCGAAAAGCCGTTCGTATTGTTTCAACGGAAGCCTCAAGGGAACTTGTAAAACGGTATGCCCCGGAAGAGGAGCACCATTATCAGCAGCAGATGAAGGGTTACAAAATAATGCCCGAAAATGAGCTGTTTGATGTGCAGTGGGTGACGGTGGATCTGCCGGAGCAGGACATGCCCGGCCCCCCCCAGACCCACACTACCTGTGCTAAATGTGGTCAGGTGGTCAGGGATGCCAGAGAAGTAATGGTGGAGGGTCAGCCCTTGTGTCGGATTTGTGCAGGTGAAGGCTATTTCACCTCCATGGGGTCAGTGACGCTTTGATACATGTAAATATTCGGCCAGCACCTCATATTCGCCTAAGTTTGGCCTGCTCACCTAACATTCGTATGCGACGCAGTCCCCAACTTAGAGGAATATGGGGCACTGCCCAAACATTTACGGATGCGTATTGGATTTGTTTTTGAAAAAAAGGGCATTGAATAATAAATTTTGGCATTCTTTACATTACCCCAAACCTATGATGCGTTTTTTTTTGTCATACCCTTTGGAAGAATGAACTCGTTGCATTGGAAAGTGTCAATGGGTAAAAGATACGATGCCTAAACAATAGCTTTACCACAGGGAGGGAACAGATGATTAAGGTTGTGAACATAGAAGATGCAGTGGGATACCCATTGGCCCATGACATTACGGAAATCAGGGCAGGAGAATTCAAAGGGCCGGCATTTCAACGGGGACATATGTTGACCTGTCGTGATCTGGATCATTTGAGGCGGCTGGGAAAAGATCATCTTTATATCATCAAGCCTGAAGAAAGCGAAATGCACGAAGATGATGCTGCCATAGCCATGGCAAATGCCCTTTGTGGGGATGGCGTGGCCTGGGATGAAGCCCCCCGGGAAGGTAAAATTTCCTTAAAGGCCACCCGGGATGGATTGCTTAAGGTGAATGTGGATGCCCTGGAGCAGTTCAATGAAATGGGGGTTGTCATGTGTGCCACGCGCCATACCAACAGCGTTGTTAAAAAAGGAGATCAAGTGGCGGCCACCCGGGCGATTCCGCTTTTAATTGCAAGCGATTATGTGGAGGGTGCCGTTGCCATTGCCAAAAGTGCCCGGGAGTCCATTTTGCAGGTGCAGCCCATGATGACTGCCAAGGTCGGAGTGATGATCACAGGCAGTGAAGTGTATCATGGTCGCATAGAAGATAAGTTTGAACCCATCATTCGTAAAAAAGTGGCAGCCCTTGGGGGAAGTGTGATGGAGGTTATCTTTCTTCCCGATGATGATGAAATGATTGCATCGGCAGCAGTGGCGTTGGTGGAAAAAGGGGCCAATCTTTTGATTACTACGGGGGGTATGTCAGTGGACCCCGATGATCGAACCCGTTTTGCCTTAAAAAAAGCAGGTGCCCGTAATATGGTTTATGGTACCCCGGTGTTGCCTGGTGCCATGTTCATGATCGCCTATCTCAATGATATTCCTGTATTGGGGATACCGGCCTGTGGGTTGTTTTCCACCACCACCATGTTTGATCTCATTTATCCCCGGGTGCTGGCAGGGAACAAAATTTCACGCTCGGATATTGCTGCAACGGGCCATGGGGGACTGTGTCTTGGGTGTAAAACTTGCACTTATCCCCGGTGTGCATTTGGAAAATAACTGCCATGGGTAGACCGAGTTCTGATTCCGGTCTATCCACAACTAAGCATGAAAGAATCTTAGGCTTGTCTACTCTTTTATATAACGGGCATATCCTGCTGGACACAACGAATATTGAAAATGATATCATGCCGCCCCCCCCCGACGGGCAATGGGCCCGGCCCGGAACCGTAGACGGCCCAATTGGCCGGTTCCTATTACCCATCGGGGGGGGGCTCTGCTGAGGGTACTTTGACAGTTCATTTTCATATAAAACATACATGGCTGTAAAACCAGCCACAACGAAAAATGAAAGTCCTTTAATTATAGCACGTTGCTGAGACTTTCTTATAAAAAAAAAGTTATAAAATAATGGCTTGGTAAATTCATCGAACTTAGAACTCACGAGATAAAAAAAGGAGCCGCATATGATTTCATGGCTGCCCATGGGATTTGAAGAAGCCTTGCGTATTACCCTTGAGACCATTACGCCCTTGGGTAAAGAGACGATCCCCCTGGCACAAGCCACAGGTCGAATCCTGGCACAAACATTGATTTCAACCATTGATTCACCCTCCATTGATGCCTCTCTTAAGGATGGGTACGCTGTTGTGTCAGGGGATCTGGCCTCTGCTTCTCCTGGGATCCCCGTCCATTTAATGCTGGTTGAGACGGTGGCCGCTGCAGGGGGGGAACAGACCCAGCGTCTGCTTCCCGGGACAGCCATGCGGATTTTAACAGGGGCTGAAATTCCCCAGGGGGCAGATGCCGTACTGGCCGAAGAGTTTACAGATATTTCCGGGAATACCCTTGTGGCCAGGAACAGTGCCGGGGCAGGGCGGAACATCATGCCCAGGGGAACCGATGTGGAGAAAGGGCAATGCATTGCCCAAAAGGGAGATACCATTATCCCGGGTCTGGCTGGCATCATTGCCGCATCTGGGTTCAGTGAAATGTCTGTCTTTAAACAGCCCCGGGTGGCCATCATTGCCACGGGGGATGAGGTGGTGGCACCAGGAAAACCCCTTCCCCAGGGAAAACTTTATGCCAGTAACATGGTGACCTTGAGTGCCTTTTGCCGGCAGTTAGGGATGGAGACAGTGTTGTTTACAGCCAAGGATGACCCCCGAGAAATACGCAATGTCCTGGAAAAGGCCATGGAGCAAAGTGATGCCATCATCACAAGTGGCGGAGCCTGGACCGGGGATCGGGATCTTGTGGCAAAAATTCTTCTGGAATTGGGATGGAAAAAAGCCTTCCATCGCATTCGCATTGGTCCTGGTAAGGCTGTGGGGTTTGGTATGCTTGAGCAGATGCCTGTTTTTATTTTACCCGGAGGCCCCCCGTCCAATCTCATGGGATTTCTTCAGATTGCGTTTCCAGGTCTCCGTGCCCTGGCAGGATATCAACGTCCGGGTCTGCCAACCATGCGGGCTGCGCTGGCCTCGGATCTACAGGGGCGTGACAGCGAGTGGACTCAGTTTGTTTTCGGAATGATTGATTTAAAAGGAGATACGCCGCTGTTTCGTTCCCTGGGACAAAAGGGCAGGCTTCAATCCATGGCAAAGGCCACGGCCATTGCTACAATCCCCGAAGGAACCACGGGGATTTCCCAGGGAACGATGACGGATATACAGGTGTTATCTTTTTAAGTTGAGGTGTGAATTATGAATAAAATAAATCAAAATTGTCTGGCGGACTCCTTTAACCGAAGGGTCACCTATCTTCGATTGTCGGTGACGGATCGATGTAACCTTAATTGCTGTTATTGTGCGCCTTCACGGCCAAAGTTGGTACCCCTGGACGGGTTAATGTCCTTTGAGGAGATGTTTCGTGCAGTGAATATCGGTGTGGGGCTGGGGATTACCAAAGTTCGGCTCACCGGGGGAGAACCCCTTTGTCGCCAGGATATTACTTCATTTGTTGCACAATTATGCCGCATTCCCCAGATCAAAGATGTGGGATTGACAACCAATGGGGTGCGCCTGGAACAGATGGCTGCCGGGTTAAAACAGGCGGGAATGAAACGTATAAATATCAGCCTGGATACCTTGGATGCCGCTAAGTTTGAGAGAATAACCGGAAAAAATCGCTGGAATGAAGTTTGGAATGGCATCATGGCAGCACACGAACTTGGATTTGCGCCAATAAAAATTAATACGGTGGTGATGAAAGGCGTTAACGATGATGAAGTGCTGGATCTGGCCCGCTTGACTCTGAAATATCCCTTTCATGTGAGATTTATTGAGTACATGCCCATTGGAACAGATCCCCGTGGGGCACAAGGGTATTTTATCTCTGGAAAAGCCCTTAGAAAGCGCCTGTTGAAGGAGGGAGAATTGATCCCCCTGGTTAATAGAGGGGAGAATGATGGGCCTGCCAGACGCTTCAAGTTTGCAGGTGCCCCCGGGGAAATTGGGTTTATCAGCTCCATGAGTGATCATTTCTGCGATAGATGCAATCGTATGCGTCTCACCGCCAGGGGATTTTTAAGGCCCTGCCTTCTGGCCGATGATCAGGTGGATCTGGGAAGTAAGCTGAGAAAAGGGGCTTCTGATGAGATCTTACAGGAATTGTTTTGCCGGGCATTGTCAATGAAAAAAGGAGAGCATGGATTAAATTTTCATGACGCAGATGCCTTAAAAACAAAGATGGTGAGTATTGGTGGATAATAAGTACCCGAGCATATATTCCTCAAAATAAAACATATAAATATCAATAATATATGTCTGTGTAATACCGAAAAACATATGTGTGGGTACTTAACAACTGCTTCTGAGCCCGAGGCCCCATGAACAACCCTGGACAGCCATTATTAAGAATTGCTGAAAAATGAATAGCTGCCTTGACAGGTATTCCTGTAAACACGTACAATTCCGCAGGATAAATTGGATTGTAAATCAGCAACTATTTTAACGACGGCTCTTATGCCCGTGCCGATATGAGGGTACCGTATTAAAATTATCTTGGCTTAAATGATCATTTTGTGGTTTTATACGCCATTAATTGCATCATTTGAATTGCTGGTGGATCAATGGCGGTGTTGTGGTGGGGTAGAGGCGATTGAACATTTATTGTTTTAGAAAATCAAAGCGAATCAAGCGAGAAATCTTCTGTAGGAGATGTCTGTTTCGTCGTAAGTGTCGGCCATTCCAGCTTTGGCTGCAACCAGAATTTCCTTTTTATTTCAAGCCCAACGGAGATGCCAATGGCATCTTTGATTTGCAGAACACTGTTCAAAATACCCTGGATGCACTTTTCCCTTCAGAACGTCGTCTATTGGAAGCAAGGGCTTTGAAAGCACTGTCCCGTGTTGACCACTTGAGCTGGACATTGGTTCGATTGAAAATGTTTGAGCTGTTGAACATCGACGGTACGTAGCCGGATAATTGATGGCGGATTTGGCATCCTTCATTTTCCGGTTTACACTTGTTGGAACAATAACCCCATTTTCAGGAAATCATTCTCCAAACAGTGTAAAGTACTTTTGGTGTGATATGAAGGATGCCGTGGATTTTTATAAAAAAAACTTTTTTTTATTTCTAATTGCATGTAATATGACATGAAAGGTGATTTTGGCACAGTTGTCCTTATAATTAAGAACCATAAACCCATAAAAGTAGAGGTTACTATGAAAACAACAACAGACCCTTATTCAGGGCTGCAACTGGTTGAATTAAGCCATGAATGGGGCCATGGTGTACCATCCTACCCCGGACAGGAAGATGTGAAAATGGCCAGGGGGGTCAAACACGCCCAGCACGGTGTGCTTGCATGGAAAATTAACACTGTTATGCACACCGGTACCCATATGAATGCACCCTTGCACCTGGTACAGCGTGCGGCGGATCTGGCAGAGGTACCTGTTGATCGTCTCTTTGGCAATGGGGTTGTTTTGAGTATTCCCAAAAAACGATTTGAGGTGATTACTGCCAAGGATCTTGCAGCAGCCACACCGAAAGTTGAGAAGGGGGATGTCGTGGTTATTGTCACAGGGTGGCACCACCAATACTCCGACGGTCTTGAATACTATGGTGCTTCGCCGGGATTATCCAAGGATGCGGCACAGTGGCTGGTGGATAAAGAGTGTAAAATGGTGGCAGTGGATACGCCCCAGGTTGATCATCCCCTGGCAACCTCATTGGCTCCCCATCGTAATGGCCCTACAATGAACAGACTGGTGATCGCATACAAAGAAGGAACCGGCCTTGATCCTGAAAAAGAACATCCAGAATGGAATGTTGCCCATAAAACCATATTGGCCGCTGGTATCCCCACCATTGAACAGGTGGGGGGCGATGTGGATGATCTTGCAGGCATGCGAGCCACTTTTGTTGCCACGCCCTGGAAATTTAAACATGGAGATGCGTGTCCTGTTCGATTTGTAGCCATGTTTGATCCTTCGGGTAATTGCCGCATTGATGCGGGTAATTGAAATCTTTCGTTGCTTAATCATTTGATATGAATAAAGATTAAGAATGTTATTACCCACGTCTCGCTTATTTTTATAACAGTTTGTAATTAATACTAAATAAGACCTTGGTTCGTCAATGGTCAACTTTTTGGTATTAACAAATTCAATAAGTTATAAAAAAATAAGGTAAGTTCTCAATAAATTCGGGTATCAGGGATTCATTTTGAATATCACCCGGTGTTTAAGGGACTACACAAGTTGTATAGCCCTGAGTTATTGAGACATTATAAAATAAGCGAATAGATGGTTACGATCATTGATTTTTTAATCTGAGTTTCACAAAAAACTTTAAAATATGGAATAAGGAATATGAGCCTGAAAATATATAATTTAAGTCATGCCTTCCATCAACATATGCCAGAATGGCCATCCACTCCGGGTGTCAATGTCACCGTTAATAAATTTCACGCAAAGGACGGTGTTTACCAGGTCAATTGGGAGGGCATCATGCACCGGGGTACCCACATGGATGCGCCTATTCATGTAACGGAAAATACACCCGGCATCAGTGACTATCCCCTGTGGCGCCTGTGTGGTACTGGCGTTGCTGTTTCCATCCCCAAGGAAAAATGGGGGGTAATTACCCCTGAAGATCTTGAAAAAGCCTCCCCTGCAATTAAAGAGGGTGACATGGTCATGATCAACACCGGGTTCCACCACAAATGGGCCGACTGTGACGACTATTTTGCCCATGGCTGCGGAATTTCCGGGGCTGGTGCCCAGTGGCTGGTGGATAAAAAAATAAAATGCGTGGGCTATGGCTGCCAGGCCAATGATCATCCCCTTGCAACCAAGCTTGTGGATCATGGACTTGGACCCTCCCAGCCCCATCTTATTGAAGAATACAAACAAGCCACGGGGCGTGATCCCAAGGAAGATTTTCCCGATTGGGAACCGGCACACAAAACCTTGATGGTTAAAGGGGGCATCCCCGGTATCGAAAATATTGGTGGAGACCTTGATGAAGTGACGGGCAAACGGTGCTTTTTCATGGCATTCCCATGGCGTTGGACTGGTGGTGATGGATGTATTGTCCGTGTGCTTGCTGTGGTGGATCCAGACCAAACCTTTCGTTTTGGCGCTGGTAAATAAAAAAGGGGCTTGATTTTGACTTTTTGTCCTTGCACCTTAATTTGCTGGGATTTTCATATAGAAATAGATATATGGAAGCAATTTATTTTTTTGAAGTCTCTGATGAAATGTGTTACTTCAGCATGACTACAGGAAATTAACCATCAGAGAATTCAGGAGGATTTAATATGGCATCAAAGGGGTATATTCATGTGTACACCGGGGATGGAAAGGGAAAAACCACAGCAGCCCTGGGGCTTGCCCTGAGAAGTGCCGGACATGGCATGGGGGTATTCATCGGTCAGTTCATGAAAGGAATCCGCTATGGTGAACTCAATGTTCTTGAAAAAATTCCAGGCATTGAGGTGGCTCAGTTCGGAGATGAGGTCTGCATTCGAAAAGAAGAGGTCACCGATCTCCATAGAAGTCATGCCCGGGAGGGGCTTGCCGTGATTGAAAAAGTGATGGCACAGGGGAAACATCCGGTGGTCATCATGGATGAAATTTGTGTGACCCTGTGGTTCGGCATTCTTTCCCTGGAGGAGGTGATGGGGGTGATCAAGGCAAAACCTGCTGGCATTGAATTGATTCTCACCGGTAGAAGAGCCCCCCAGGAGATCATTGACATGGCAGATCTTGTAACGGAGATGAAAGAGATAAAACATTACTATACCCAGGGGGTGTTGGCCCGGGATGGTATTGAGCGATAGATTTAAGGACTAAGAAGATACGGAGGCGGGGACAGATTTTTAAATCTGTCCCCCTTTTTCAATGACTGACGAGTAAAGCAAATAAAGGGCAGATGCAATTTCGCATCTGCCCTTTGCTGTTTTATCGTGATATTTTTATTAGAAAATAGAACTTCTGGGCAACCTCAGCAGAGCCCCCTCCCGATGGGTAATAGGAACCGGCCAATTGTGCCGTCTACGGTTCCGGCCGGGCCCATTGCCCGTCGGGAGGGGGCGGCGTGATATCATTTTCCATATTCGTTGTGTCCAGCAGAACATGGGTGTTTATATGAAAGAGTAGAGATGTCTAACATTCTTTCATACTTCGCTGTCGGCAGGCCGAGGCCAGAATACGGTCTGCCCGTGGCAGTTATTTGAGGATGAACTTATTGTTTGACAACATTTCTGGCAGCAGGCCCCCTGTCACTGTCTTCGATGTCAAAGGTAACCCGTTCTCCTTCGGAAAGGGTCTTAAATCCGGGCATATCGATGGCTGTATGGTGAACAAACACATCACTTCCCTCATCCTGCTCAATAAAACCAAACCCTTTCTTGTCACTAAACCATTTTACTGTTCCTTGTGCCAAACCGTCCTCCTCCTTAAAAAATATCCAATGTGGGGCATCCTTCATATGAGTCCAAATGTACTTGACATTTTTTAGGAAGTGGTTCCCGAGAAATGGGCCAATTGCTCCAACAAGTGTAAATTGAAAAATGAAAGATGCCAAATGTGGCAGTTACGCCGGTTGCTCTGTTGATTTTACAGCCAGAGCGCTTCTGGTGGATTTAATCCTTTATTTCACCGCTTCCCATCCATATTATTCGATATTATTCAATGTACCCTTTTTTTAGATTATCCCGGGGAAAATAGCCTGAAAAACCCTTCTAAAGACCTTGTCCCCAAACCCTTTCTAAGTGTTGTAAGGGAGAAAATATTGCAAAAAGGGTACACTCATATCACTTCATGGATAATGTGACCGATGATTATAAATCCACCTAAGATAGGCTTATCCATAGTAGCAAAAAAAATCAAGTAAAAAAAAAGGTCTGCTTTAAATAAAAGCAGACCTTTTTAAAATACACATTGTATAATTTGTACATTGTTTGGAAACAATTACTTCCGGTTACCATACTCGGCATAGGACATGGCCGTAAATCGGTAAACCAGATGGGCCATTTTAGAGAATGGCAAAAAGGCAAAGAGATTAAAAATGGCAATGAGATGCAGGTAGTAGATAAAGTAAGAGATATACTCGGCACCGGCCAGACGGCTCATCTCTGTAAGCAGCCCTGTGACACCCAGGGACAGAACCAGACCCAGGATATACCAGTCTTTATAGGATGAAACCTGATCTTTTTTGTCCATGCGGTTTTTGATCATGAGCACACTACCGATGACCAGGGCAGCGCCACTGATATTGGCCAGCCATTTAACCGGATTGAGCTGGGAATATGGCCCAGGCAGGTGGAACACATAAAGAACCACAAAAAAGATATTGGTGACAATGAACAGACCAATAAACGAGTAAAGCACCATCATGTGCGGGGTGGCACGATCCTGATTGGTGGTACACTCGTTAAACTTATCATGTTTGAGAACCTTGGGAAGCACCTTGAGCATGGCCTGTAAAAAGCCTTTGAGTTCCAGTTGTTCTTTATCGGTTTTTCCCTCTGCCACGGCATTGGCATGGATATCCACCACAAATCGTTTCAGGGCCAGGCCAAAAATAATGACCACAAAGCCTGCCAGGGGAACAAAGGTCAGATCCACAAACCAGGTGGAGATGAAATTGGCATGGGCAATGACATCATGTCCGCCATGGGACCATTCCAGACCGAAATTGTGAAACAGTTGGGTCATCCCCTCACCACCGGTGATGGTGATATAGGCCAGGATGGCAAACCAGATGGCAGGGATACCCAGGAGAAAAGGCAGTTTTTTGGGGTCTTTTACCGCATTGGCAAGAACCTTGGGTTGGGCATACTCGTTGATGGCGGCATATCGGATGGCAGCCAGCACATCGCCCGGTTTGGCATCCCTGGGACAAAGGTCTGAACAGTCGCCACACTGGTGGCACAGCCAGATATCGCCATTGGAGATCAGTTTGTCCTTAAGACCCCAGGAGGCAGCGATCATCTCTTTTCTGGGGAAAGGGCTGTTGTCAGGTGCAATGGGACATGCCACGGAACAAGTGGCGCATTGATAGCATTTTTTCAGATCCTCTGCGCCAAAACCTATAACCTCGTCGATGAACGCAAGATCTGGCTGGGCAAGGTATTTTTCACTCATGCTGCGATACCTCCTAAATTTTCGGTATATAATGAACATTTTTTTAAAAATCTAAGGTTACAACCTGCCATGGCCGGAGAAAATATCTCCGGCACATGAGGGTTTTTTAAAAAACGTCCTGAGTTGTATAAATAATAACCCTCGGTTCGATAGCCATTATAACATACTGTAATCTAAATAAAATTTTATTTAGATTTTTTATTTTTTATATCAATAAATTCAATTTGTTATAAAAAAATAATTGAACCGATGGTAATAATTTCCATTGCCCATAATAGCGACGGGCGGTGGCGTCTAAAAATCAGAATCCCTTGAAAGGATTGGGACCCAGACCTTCAATTTCTTCCACAAAGTCACTTAAGAGTCCTGGAAGTTTGTCATATTCATCAATGGCAATCTCTTCGAATCTTACCCGTTCTTCTTCAAGGGCAAGACTTGCCAGGGCATCTCCAATCTTTTTCACCCTTACTTCGGCAAGCTCGCTGCCTTTCATGAAATGGCACTGGTAATCATCGCCGTGTTTACAACCCACAAGGATAACACCGTCCATACCCTGGGCCAGGGCATCTTTGATCCAGATGGTGTTCACAGAACCCAGACACCGCACGGGAATTACCCGGACATCCGGAGAGTAATCAACCCGATTCATGCCCACCATGTCAAGGGCTGGATAGGCATCATTTTCACACACCAGTGCCAGAATCCGGAAGGGAGGCTCATCAAAATCATCTTCCGATGGAACGCCAATGGCCTTTATCTGGGAACCAATACTGTCAATGGTATAATCGGCAAAGGTAATGATTCGTTCCGGGCATGCACCCATGCAGGTACCGCATCTTCTACACCGGGTGGGATTGATTTTGGGTGTCCCCTTTTCATCATCATCCAGGGCACCAAAGGGACACTCCACCGTACAACGTTTACACTGGGTGCATCTCTGGAAAAAGAATTCTGGATAGGTCTTATCACCGGATCGGGGATGAACCGCAACCCCTCGATCTGCCGATGAGATACACTGAATGGCTTTAAGGGCCGCACCCGTGGCATCTTCAATGGACTCTTCAATGGTCATGCTGCGACGGATGGCACCGGCAGCATAAACACCGGTTCTCTGGGTCTCATAGGGGAAACAGATATAGTTTGAATCGGCATATCCACCAAAGATGTCATTGTCCCGGAAGCCCGGACCCTGGCGATAGGCCAGGTTGATAATGGGGTCATCCACAGTGGCAGGTACCATACCAGAGGCCAGAACCACAAGATCGGCCTTGAGGTTCAGGTTGTCTCCCAACAGGGTGTTGGTGGCTTCCACAATGAGGTTGTCGCCGCTCTTGCTGACTTCGGTGACAGCACCCTTGCTCATGAAAATACCACGATCCTGCTGGATACCCTTGTAGAAATATTCCTGTAGTCCCGGGGTTCTCATGTGCTGGTAGATAATGTATGCCTTACCATCGGGATAGTCGTCGCGCACATATTTGGCCTGTTTCAGGGCCACCTGGCTTGTGACGGCACCGCAGTAAGAAAAATCAGCATCATCCTCATCTTTTCCAGGGGACTGGATAAAGACAACAGATTTTGCCTCTTTGCCATCGGAGGGTCTGACTATTTTACCCTTGGCAGCAATTTTTTCAAATTCATCATTGGTGATAACGTCGGGAAGATCAATGCCCAGATGGGCATAGGCCTCTCCCTCAAGTTTGTCTGGACGCCAACCGGCAGCCAGAATCACGGCACCGTAAAGTTCGCCTGTGGGGTCTATGTGAAGTATATCTTCACGACCTTCATTGTACTCAAGGTACTTGGCGTGTTGGGCTTCTGCATCCAGCTCATTGCCCTTTTCATCCAACAGCATTGCTGCTGGCAGTGGAAAGGGAACGTCAAAGGGAATTTTTTCCCCAGGCTTTTTAAAGGTGACGGTGAACTCACCGGGCTGACCGGCAATACGGGCAACTTCTGTGCCGGTTTTTACTTGAATGTTGGGATATTGTTCCAACTCCGCCAGCTTGTCCTGAATCACTGTGGGGATCAAGGCATCAAAGGGTTCCACAACGGGCATCTGGCTGCGCATCTGGGCCGCATATCCACCCAATGCGTTGGTTTTTTCCACAATGGTGACTTCATAACCGGCTTTGGCCGCATCAAGGGCCGCTGAAACACCGGTGATTCCACCACCCAGTACCAGAATTTTTTTGGAAAATGTTTCTGTTTTGTAGGGCACAGGCAACTTTACTTTTTCAACACGGATCATGCCCATTTTGATGTAATCTTCGGCCTTCATCTGAATTCGATCAAAATGTTCTTCATCATCCTTTTGATCTTCGGTGAGTGCCGGATATTTTTCCCGGGAGTGGGGCCATACAACCCCCTCTCTGAGATTGACTCGTTCCACAATACAGCCGTCAAAGTTGAATACATCAAAATTGACCCGGCGGGAACAAGCCCCAATGACCATGGCATTTACCTTACCATCATCCACATCTTTCTGGATGAGGGCAACGCCTTCCTTGCTGCACAGAAATGGGTGGGTCGTACAGTTGACGCCCTCTTCATCGGGAACGTCAACAAGGTCTTCCATGTCAAGGACATCGCCAATGCTGCAGCCAGTGCAGATATATACTCCAAATTTCTTATCCATGGTTATCCCTTACCTCCTCACCAGCGTCTGAATGGCCTTTAATGCCATGCCGGTTGCATTCTGGTTGGATGTTACAACATCAGCGGGTTTATTGGCACACCCGGCACCGAACATACCGCCTTTTTTAAAGTCATTCACGATAAAACCATCTGCATTGAATTGCAGGTCTGCATTGGGTTTATCCACCGATGCGTTGGGCTGCATGCCCGTTGCAAGGACAAGCATGTCCACGGTCTGGCGGATTTTTTCACCGGAAATGGTGTCTTCGGCAACAAGGGTGACATTGCCGGTGGCACTTTCTTCGCCCACTTCGGCAACTTTACCTTTTATAAAGAAGATATTTTTATCTTCTTTCAATTTTTTATAAAAATTTTCGTATTTTCTGCCCGGGGTTCTCAGATCAATGTAGTAGATGTATATTTTGGCTTCGGGATATTGGGCTCTCAAGTAAGTGGCATGCTTTAAAGATGCCATGCAGCAGATGTAAGAGCAATAGGGAAGGTGGTTCTCATCCCTGGAACCGGCACATTGTGCAAATCCGATGGTTTCAGGGGCTTTGTCATCCGATGGACGAAGAATTTTTCCCTGGGTGGGACCATTGGTGGCGGCAAGGCGTTCCAGCATCATGTTGGTGATGACATTCTGGTACCTGCCAAATCCCAGGTTATCAATGCGGGCTGCATCATAGGGTTTCCAGCCTGTGGCCCAGACAATGGCACCGACTTTGAAATCCAGGCTTTTTTCCTGCATGTCAAAGTCAATGGCATCGAACTTACAGGCTTCTTTACATTTTTCCCGGTCATCGGCGCTCATGGACGGGGCAATAACATAGCGTGAGGGGAAGGCCATGTTATGGGGCAGGTAGGCGGCTTTTCGTCGATCCATGCCAAAGTTAAACTCATTGGAGATTTCAGACTCGCACACCTTGGCACATTCGCCACAGGCAGTGCAGTTTTCGTTGACATATCTCGGGCTGATTTTCACCTTTACGGTGTAATCACCCGGGGTGCCATCCACTTTTTCAACCTCGGCCATGGTAAGGACCTGGATTTTGGGATTGTCTTTGATTCTCCGGTAGTTGATTTCAAGTCCGCAGGTGGGGGGGCAAAGCTTGGGAAAATATTGTTTTAATTGTGAAACCCTGCCACCCAGGGAAGGTTCCTTTTCAATCAGGAATACCTCATACCCCACTTCCGCAGCTTCCAGAGCCGTTGTCAGGCCACTGATACCGCCGCCAACAACCATGATGCTTCCGCCGGCCGGGGCTGATTTGTCTGTTGTCATGCTATTCCTCCGTGCATATGTAAAAATAATATGATTTGACTGAGAATCCCGGGAATCAAGGCATGTCATCCGGAATCCTGTGTCCTTTGGAAATTAAATTCGCAAAAAGAAACTCGCCCGTTGCCAGTTTCCATTTGCCAGTTTTTTCATGAAAGGACACAGGGGGTTAAATTCCCATGCGTCAAAATCTGAAAAAACCCCCAGGCACATACAGAATGCACCTGGAGGTTATTGTCTTACTTAAAGAAACTTACTACAACAAGCATCCTGGATTAATCAGCAATGATTTTGTGATAAGGTTCTTTTTTCATGGTCCATGTATCGGTAACTTTGTCATATGTAGAGTTAACAAAGCAGAACCACTCTTCGTCATTCTGACCCATGAAATCACCTCTATAATAGAAACCAGGATATCTGGATTCTTCACGGAAGTTGATGTGACGGGTATGAGCCTGAACTGTGTAGAGGCGATGGTTGATTTCCCAAGCTCTCAGGAGTTCATGGAGATCACCAGCGGCAATTTTCTCAAGATCTTCACGGAACATGGCAAACAGATCGAAGAGAGTTTCAAGGGATTTACCATTGGTCATGTAGTAAGTGGCAGTACCACCACCATACTCATTGGTCATCTTCATCAGACGCATTGCCATACCAGCAGGTTTGCAATAGTGCGGGTTAACCGTCTCATCTGTTGAGTATTCACAATGATCAAGGTAATTTCGAACAGGTTTGTATACGAAATCAACGAGTTCTTCGTCAGTCTCTTTGAAACCGGTAACCTTGTCGCCTTCAGCAGCAAGATACTGCAGCATGGACTTGGCACAAATACGACCCTCGGCATGGGAACCAGAGGAGAACTTATGACCGGAACACCCCACACCGTCACCAGCTGTGAACAGACCACGAGCAGTGGTCATTCTGTTGTAACCCCATTTGTAGCTGTCGGGAACCCAATCTTCCTCAGGACCTGAACACCAGATACCGCAGCAACCGGAGTGTGAACCCAGAAGGTATGGTTCGGTGGGCATAATCTCAGAATCTTTGATTTCAGGCTGTGTGTTTGTGGCGCACCAGAGACCTGCCTGACCAACGGACATGTCAAGGAAATCTTCCCAAGCTTCTGACTCAAGATGCTTGAGTTCTTTTTTGCTCATGGTCTCACCCAGTCTTGCAAGGGCGTCTGCGGTCTTCATGATTATGGGACCACGGCCTTCTTTGTACTCTTTCATCATGAGATGGTTTCTCAGAC
>Ga0208900_1000418_pt1 | contig 26978 bp, 23 predicted proteins | sample AntAceMetag02UKK_FD_184763 | JGI IMG/M metagenome (GOLD analysis project Ga0208900, IMG submission 184763) | Saline lake microbial communities from Ace Lake, Antarctica - Antarctic Ace Lake Metagenome 02UKK (SPAdes) (version 2) | ecosystem: Environmental > Aquatic > Non-marine Saline and... | reverse complement strand
TTTGCCGGGAGAAATCTAATCCTTTGTCATCACGCTTTGAGGCCACTTTTTCGGGGGCTTGGGTCTTGTAATGACAAGTTTTTGTAATGCGATGATTTTCTTAAATAAAGATAGATCCCGCCAATGGCCGGAGAAGAATTTGTAATTTTTTGTCGGACAGTAGTGATGTTTTTCATACTTTTGAAATTCATTTTTTGAAATGAAAAAAGCTGTACGTATGAAAAAAATATTTCTCTTTTTACTGATTGGATTCCTCACCTTGCCAGCCTATACCCAGGAGCTAAAAAAAATGCAAATCATTGGCAAGCCCCAAAAGCTCACCACCGGCGAAATGGTGGCCCGGCGCGACCAGAACGGAAATTATTGTGCGGCCATCCAGGTGGTTTCGGATATGGATGGTTTCAGCTACGATTCCAATGATGGTCGGGTCGGTGAAATACTCGATAACCCGGGCGAAGATATTGTTTATCTTACAGCCGGCGAGCGGGTTTTAAAAGTATTCAAAGGTGGATACGCACCCCTACAGATCATTCTTTCTGATCATGGAATTATCTTAAAAGAGCGCGAAATCTGGCAAATAAAAATTGCCGGTGATGAGGCCGCCGATGTTTTGCCCGTAACTTTCAGGGTTAGCCCCGAAAACGCCAAACTATCCATCGATGGGAAACCCATAACAAGTGCTTCAACACAGGATTTAGGCGTTGGAAAGCACAGTATTAAGCTTTCGCTGGATGGCTACCAAAGCATCGAAGAAAGCATAACTGTTGACAACAAGCATGTGTTTTTTGAGTGGACGATGCAAGATGCCCCCGATGCCGGGCTGCAAATAACTACCACACCGCCTGGCGCAACAATTTTCCTGGATGGCGTGAAACTTGGCGAAAGCCCGGTGGCAGCCTTTTACCCTCCCGGAAATTATTCCATAAAAATTACAAAGGAAGGCTTTGTTTCTATCGAAAATGAAACGCTTGAAGTAGTGCTTCCCCAAACCCGAAAAAGCTACACTCTCGAAGAAAATGTGGGCTACCTAACTATAAACACCAGACCGGAAGCCACCGTATATTTTAATGGCAAAGTGATTGCAAACCCCAAAAAAGTTAAACTTTCTCCGCAGCTTGTGCAGGTAAAAGTAGTTATGCCTAAAGCCGCCGACCTCGAAGATCAGGTGGTGATAAAAAAGGACGATGACAAAGTACTGGAAATGTACCCCGACATACAAACCGGAACCCTGCAGGTTGCAGTAACTCCATTTGATGCGAAAATAGAGCTAAGTGGCGATGCCGGAGAGTACTACACTGCCGAAGGAATGAAAATTTTTAGTGATATTCCTGTAGGAACTTACACTATGAAAATAAGTGCCGAAGGTTATAAAACCACCGAAGAAACCCTGGTTTTAAAACCCAACGAAAAACAAAATCTTAGCATCACTCTTGAAAAAGGCAGCGATGTTGATTACGGCATTGAAATGATCTTTGTAAAAGGCGGTACCTTTACCATGGGCTGCACCAGCGAACAAAGCGATTGTGAAGATGATGAAAAACCCGCACATGAAGTAACACTGGATGATTTTTACATTGGGAAATACGAGGTAACCCAAAAGCAATGGCAAGAGGTTATGGGCAACAATCCAAGCCAATTCAAGGGTTGTGATGATTGTCCTGTGGAGCAGGTAAGTTGGAACGATACCCAGGAATTTATCAAAAAGTTGAACCAGCTTACCGGAAAGAAATACCGTTTACCCACAGAGGCCGAATGGGAATATGCTGCAAGAGGTGGGGACTCCTCCCCCTCCAGGGGGAGGCCGGGAGGGGGTCAGGATTACAAATATGCCGGCAGCAATAATATTGAAGATGTAGCCTGGTATTCGGGTAATAGCAACAGCAAAACCCACAAGGTAGGCCAAAAGCAGGCCAACGAGCTGGGCATTTACGATATGAGCGGCAACGTGTGGGAGTGGTGTAGCGACTGGTATGGCAAATACAGCAGCGGTAGCGCAACAAATCCGCAGGGTCCATCATCAGGCTCCGGCCGTGTTTTACGTGGCGGGTCGTGGGACGACTACCCGCAGTACTGCCGCGTGGCCTATCGCTACTGCGACAGCCCAGGCTTCACGTTCTACTACCTTGGCTTTCGCCTCTCCAGGATGCCTTAATTTTTTTATTTTTACATTTTTACTTTCTTTATTCCGCGAAGCGGTAAATTTTTTTTTGTTACCTTAAGTAATAACACAATCTACAATAAATAGCACAAAAACCGCAGCATATATGGCAATAAAAATTTTTACCATCCCTTTCAATCCCGAAAAGCAGGCTTTTGAAGAAAAAGACATGCAGGACTTTTTAATGAACAAAAAAGTTGATGGCATCAAAAGTGAATTCTTTCAACTAAAAGGCCAGGCCTACTGGACAATTATTGCAGAGTACGATGCGGTGTTCGCAAAAGTTCCGGCGCAGGTTTTTTCGGAACCCGAACGCTTGCTATTCGAGAAATTACAAATATGGCGTAAAGAGCGGGCCGAGAAAGATGGTGTGCCCGTGTTTCTTGTTGCCACCAACAGCGAGTTTACACAAATTGTACATCGTGCACCCAAAACACTCGATGGCCTGCGTATGATTAAAGGTTTTGGCAAAAAGAAAGCCGAAAAATACGGTAAGGATATTCTGGATTTAATCGGTGCTTTCTACGAACGTAAAAACGGAAAACCGCAACCTATAGCTAATGAGAAACCACCACTTATTGATCCTGTATCACCCAATTACCCCTTCTGATTATGGCACTTGAAAATTACCCGGCATTCGAAAAATGGACGGCGATACAAGATTGGATAATGGATGCTGCCGAAAAGTACCCAAAAAATGCCCGTTTTACACTGGCAAACCGCACGGTTAACCATGTGCTTGACGTGCAGGAAAAGCTCATCGAAGCCATATATACAAAAAAACGATTGGTGTTGCTGTACCAGATCAACATATATGTCGAAAAAATCAGGGTAATGATGCGTATTGCCTGGCGCAGGCGATACATCTCCGAAAAACAATATGAATTTGTACAGCGCGAAATCAATACTTTTGGTGGCATGATTGGCGGGTGGATAAAAAAAGTGAAAGCATGAAACGAATCGGAAATCTTTTTGAAAACCTTCATTCATTTTCAAATTTGCTAAAGGCTTATAAAAAAGCAAACAGTGGCTGCCGTAAAAATATGGAAACTGCCCGCTTTGGGTTTTACCTGGAAAAAGAACTGATTGAGTTAAGCAACGATTTAAAAACGCTGCAGTACCAACCCGGATGTTTCAGGTATTTTACAGTTAATGATCCGAAACATCGTACCATAGCCGTTGCTCCCTTTCGCGACCGCGTGGTGCATCACGCGCTTGTTAACCTGTTAGAACCCGTTTACGAACCCAGCTTTATTTTCGATTCGTATGCCACACGCAAAAAAAAAGGAACTCACGCCGCCATTTTATGTGCACAGCAAATGATTAATAAGAATAGCTGGTTTTTGAAAATGGACATTGAAAAATATTTCGACAGCATCGACCATCAGGTGCTCAAAACACTTATCCAAAGAAAGATAAAAGACCGTTGGTTCCTCGATGTTTTGTTTCGGATTATCGAAAACGGGGGTTCCGAAAGAAAGGGCTTACCCATTGGCAATTTAACCAGCCAGTTTCTGGCCAATGTTTACCTTAATGGTTTCGATCATTTTATCAAAGAACAAAATGAAATAAAGTATTATCTGCGTTACATGGATGATTTTGTAGTGTTTGCAAATGAAAAACAGGTACTTATAGCATTAAAAATCAAAATAGAAAATTACCTTGAAAAAGAATTGAAACTGCATTTAAAAATCAAAGCAACAGTGTTGAACCGGCAACAGCATGGCTTGTCGTATTTGGGCTCGCGCATTTACCCCGGGTGCATCCGCATAAATCAAAGCTCACTAAAACGAAGTAAAAACAAACTCAAAAAACGAAACTATGAATGGCAACAAAACAGGATAAGCGAAGAAAAATTTGTTGGTACCTTAAACAGCATCCATGCACATTTGGATTTTTTTTCGGGAAGTAATTTCAAAAATCAGATTTATAAACAGGCATCGGTTTAGAGAGGCTCCAACCGTGTGATACGTGGCGGGTCGTGGAACAACAACCCGCAGAACTGCCGCGTGGCCAATCGCAACAACAACAGCCCAGGCAACACGAACAACAACCTTGGCTTTCGCCTCTCCAATATGTTTTGTGCAGCATGTTGCCGTTTACGAATTGCAACACAGCCAGCTAACATCCCAACCGCTGTCTTGCGCCATGCGGCCAAATACTTTTCTAAACACCAAAAGGCTGGTAGCTTTCAGGGCGAAGGTCTTTTGGTCTTTTTTTCAAACCTTGCTTTGTTGTCTGCTTTCCCTGTTTAAACGTTTCCATGACCTCGTTCCCCGGACGAGAGAAAGTTTCATCCGGTATCTGTTCCTTACATCCCATCGTCCGCAGAACATCGAATCGTCAAAGCAAAACCCCTTTTGTGCCAGGTAAATCAATACGAAAATAAGGTTGGCGATATCAGGGGGTATAAGTTCTACAAAGGTTTGGTTAAAAGCATAAGGTTGATTTAATACAAATCAAGTTTTTGATGGTTTTGGGATGGCTGGCGCGAAAAATGAAAAACCTTATTTCAATTTTTAACCTCAGTACAAAAAATTGATCGTGAGAAAATCTAACCTTATTTTCCGGAGTTTGGACGAGGCTTTGCCTCGTTCGGAATATTATTACAGGCTTCTGCCTGTTTTATTCGCACAACAGTTTGTTTAGAAAGCAGGCGCAGCCTGCAAAAATAGATACAGCTTAGGCTGGAGCCTAAGCCGAACAAATGCTGAACAAAATACGGCCAACATTCCAGATTTCATCTGCATAGCTAAAGGGAAACAATAATGTCATAAAATACTGCTAATGTTTATAAAAGCAGTATTTTTGTGCAAAATAGTTTTATGGAAGAACTGATTCAACTTTTTAAAAAAAATAAAGGCTACATCAAATCTGCCGAAATAAGCAGCAGAAAAATGCGCTACCAGCTTCAGGAATTAATAAAGCAGGGGCTTGTATCACGTCTAAAACGGGGTGTTTATACTTTGGAGGAGGAACTCGCAAAACGGCAAATGATTGATATTGGCCGCATCGTTCCCGGCGGTGTACTGTGCCTGCATTCTGCCTGGTATCTTTACAACCTTTCGGTATTTATTCCGGATGCGTTTTATGTGGCGATCGAGAAATCCAGAAAAGTTACACTTCCTGATTTTCCGATTATCAAACTCATATATCTGCAAAAGGAATACTTTGAATTGGGTATTGAAACCAGGGAAATTGAAGGCATTAGTACAAAAATATATGATATCGAAAAATGTGTTTGTGATGCCGTAAAATACCGCAATAAAATCGGGATGGAAACAACCGCCAAAATCATCAAAAATTACCTTGCCCTCAAAAATAGGAATCTTGACAAACTGATAAAGTATGCCAAAAATATGCGGGTTTACAAGACTTTGAAAATTTATGTAGAAACACAACTATGAAAAATATAGGGAAATCTACACGTGACAAACTTTTTAATCTGTCAAAAAAGAATAAAATTAGCTTTCAACATCTCATCATCCGCTACCTTCATGAGCGTTTGCTTTATCGGATATCAGCGAGTGAGTTTGCCAATAAATTCTACCTGAAAGGCGGAGCATTGCTTTATACATTTTCGTCGGGTGAGATGTGGCGATATACGATGGACATTGATTTTTCGCTTCATCAGATTGAGTACGATCAACAAAAAGTTGTTGAGGCATTTAAAGAAATTTCCGCTATCCATGATGATGATGGAGTTCAATTTGATTTCGATAGCATAACTTCCAGATTTATTCGTGAAAATGATATTTATGGTGGAATAAGAATTTTCATTGAAACAGAGTTGGACACCATTCAACAGCGTTTGCAAGTGGATGTGGGTTTTGGGGATTCTATTTACCCAAAACCAATCAGGATTTATTATCCAGTAATTCTCAATGATGTTGCCATACCATCAATTTTCGCTTATTCAGTGGAAACCGTGATTTCGGAAAAATTCCATGCAATGATTGAGCTTTCGGTAATGAACAGCCGAATGAAGGATTATTTCGATGTTTATCATCTGCTTAAATCTGGAAATTACAACAGGGAGATTTTGGGGGAAGCCATCAGAGTGACCTTCAAACAGCGAAATACATTTTATCAAGACGGGCATGAATTGTTCAATGCAGATTTTGGAAGTAACAAAAATCGAAACAATGCCTGGAATTCATTTTTGAAAAAAATAAAACATAATGAGCCATTAAACTTTCCGGAAGTACTGGAAGAAATCATTCGTGTACTTAAACCAATCTGGGAAACGATTCCCAAGGAATAGCATGATTGCAATGGAAAGTTGCACCCGGTATCTGCCCCTGACATTCGATCGTCCGTAGGACATCGAATCGTCAAATAGATAGTTTTGGAGGCAATCCGGAGTTTGGACGAGGCTGTGCCTCGTTCAGATTATTATTACAGGCATTTGCCTGTTTTATCCATACGATAGTTTATTTTGAAAGCAGGCACAGCCTGCAAGAATAGATGCAGCTTAGGCTGGAGCCTAAGCTGAACAAAGGGGGTTTGCAGGCAATCCGGAGTTTGGACGAGGCTGTGCCTCGTCCAGATTATTTTGCAGGCTTTTGCCTGTTGTATTCACGTGACAGTTTATTTTGAAAGCAGGCACAGCCTGCAAAAATAGATGCAGCTTAGGCCGGAGCCTAAGCTGAACAAATGCTGAACAAAGGCACAGGATGGTAAGCATGAAAAATGAAAAACCTTATGCCACTATTTCAACCTTTCGTCATAATAATTTAATGTAGTTTTATGCCCTGAAACTAAACCGAACCAAAGATGAAAACATTTTACAACTCGCTGTTAATCACAGCACTCGTTTTGCTCATTATTTTGCCGTTTTCCGGGTATGCGCAAAAAATTAAGCTCTCCGATGGAAACAATGCTTTCAGCATTACCCAAACTGATGACCAATCACTGAATTTCCAAAATCAGCTCTCATCATTTGGCACTAACGAAATAAATACAAAATCAGGGCTTTTTACTCAGTTGGCACTGCAAGGATATAATTACTCTACCGAAGAAGGTGCGCCAATGCTCCCGGTCTTGAAAAGGTTGATCGAAGTGCCTTATGGTGCCGAATTTGAAATTGTGTTTAACAACATCAATGCTAAAACCGTTCTTCTCAACGATTTTGATATATCTACTCCAGTTATGCCGGCCCAGCCTTCGGTTTCCAAAAGCGACAATGTGGAGGATTTGCCCTTTATTATAGATGATGACATTTATTCGACCAACGACTGGTACGGGCAGGAATTAGCGCGAGTAATTGATTTGGGCGAGATGCGTGGTGTAAGGATGGCACGTTTGGAAATTGCCCCTTTTATGTACAATCCCGTTAGCGGGGAATTGCGGGTAACATTGGGCTTCGATTGTGAAATTCGGTTTAAGGGGGCTCAAACTGCCAGAACAGAAAATGAAAAAGCCAGGGTATATTCACCGTGGTTTGAGGCGAGCTTCGATCAGCTCATCAACCACCAAAAACCGGAAATGTTTACCGATGGCGGCGATGCACTCATCAATGTTGCTCCTGTAACTTATATCATCGTTTCACACCCAATGTTTGAAGCTTCATTGCAACCGTTTATCCAATGGAAAACCAAAAAGGGATTTAATGTGGTTGAGGCTTACACCAACAATCCCCAGGTTGGTACCAGCACAACATCGATCAAAAACTACCTGAAAAACTTTTATCAAAATCCGCCCGAAGGCTACCACCCACAAACTTTTGTGTTGATTGTTGGCGATGTTGCACAAGTACCAACATTTAGTGGTACTGAGGGTAGCCATGTTACCGATTTGTATTATTGCGAATATACAAACGACTTTTTCCCGGAATGTTTTTATGGCAGGTTTTCGGCCACCACCCTGGCCCACCTCCAGGCACAAATCGATAAAACTTTGGAATACGAACAATACACATTCCCCGATCCTTCGTTTCTTGATAAAGTAATTATGGTTGCCGGAGCAGATGCTTCCCACCAGCTTAAATGGGGCAATGGACAAATAAATTATGGCACACAATATTATTTTAACGCTGCTCACGGTTTATATTCGCACACCTATCTACAGCCCGAACCTTCCGGCGGAAACTACTCGGCCAATATCCGCCAAAATGTGAGTGAGGGGGCGGCTTATGCCAATTATTCCGCACATTGCAGTCCATCGGGCTGGGCCGATCCGAGTTTTGTTATCAGTCATATATCAGCTTTGACCAACTCGCATCGTTACCCCTTGATGGTGGGGAATTGCTGTTCTTCGGTAGAATTTCAGACTACTTGTTTTGGTGAAGAAATTTTGCGGGCACCCTTAAAAGGAGCTATTGGATATATTGGAGGCTCGAACAGCACCTACTGGGATGAAGATTTTTGGTGGGGCGTAGGTTTTGAAACCGTTTCCACGAATCCTACCTACAATTCAAGTCATTTGGGTGCTTACGACAGGACTTTCCACGACCGCTCCGGGATTACTACAAACGACTGGTTTATCACACAGGGGCAGATACCTTCGGCAGGAAACCTTGCTGTTACCCAATCAGGCGCAACCCTTACAAATTATTATTGGGAAATTTACCACCTCATGGGCGACCCCTCTTTGATGGTGTATTTTTCACAAGCTCCTGACCTCACCGCAAGCTATCCCTCGTTGATGCCACTTGCTGCCGAAACTTTTACTGTTAATACTGAAGCCTACACTTATGTGGCCATTTCGAAAAATGGTGTGCTTCACGGTGCTGCACTTGCCAATGCTTCAGGAGTTGCAGAAGTTGAGTTGATTCCCATCACCGAACCGGGCGAAGCCGATGTTGTGATAACAGGACAAAACCTGAAACCCTTTTTTGGAACTGTGCTGGTTTCAACACCCGATGGCCCTCATATTGCGCTGCAAAGCTTCGAAATTGATGATGCTTCAGGCAACAATAATGGCCAGGCTGATTATGGCGAGACTGTTAATTTTGATATCAGTATGGAGAATCTCGGCAATGCAACAGCAACAAATGTGGGCCTGCTACTCTCTACAACAAATAACTTCGTAACAATAAATCAGCCTGCTGCAACTATTTTATCTATTGATGCAGGAGAAATTTCTACCATCAATGATGCTTTTGGAGTTGGCATTGCCGAAAATATCCCCGATGGCGAAATCATAAAATTTAACCTGGAAGCTAACGATGGAACAACCACATGGCAAAGTGTTTTCAGTATTACTGGCCATGCCCCTGTTTTAGAGTACGCTGATTATACAATTAGCGATCCATCGGGAAATAACAATGGAAAACTCGATCCAGGTGAAACAGTTATTTTATCAGTTGAACTAAAAAATAATGGATCGGCTGAAGCTTATGAAACCCTTGGGGAGTTATCCACAACAAACTCGTACATAACAATAAATTCGGCCGAGCCACAAGCTTTTGGAAACATTTTACCCGGGGTAAGCGCCACTTCAAATTTTGAAATCTCCTGTAGCGAAAATACCCCTGCCGGGCAAAATATTTCATTTATTATGGATATCACTGCAAATATGGGCATCACAGCACAGGGTTCATTTTCGCTGGTGGCCGGACAAATACCCGTGCTTGTGGTTGACCTGGATGGAAACACCAATTCCGGAAATCAAATTCTAAGTGCAATAAATGATTTAGGGATAGCAGCCGATTATACCACCACCTTTCCGGCAGAACCGGAACTTTATAGTTCGGTGTTTGTATGCCTCGGCGTTTATAACAAAAACCATCAGTTAACTTCCACCCAAGGACAAGTTTTGGCCAACTACCTCAACAACGGTGGAAACCTGTACATGGAAGGTGGCGAAACCTGGGCTTACGACAGCAAAACCGCAGTACACTCCATGTTTGGGATTAACGGTACTGCTGATGGTTCATCTGATTTGGGGACTGTTCTAGGTGTGGCAGGTACTTTAACCGGGGGTATGAGTTTTACATATTCGGGCGACAACAGTTGGATCGACCATATCGAAGCCGTAAATGGCGGGACACTTATCCTCAAAAATCAATCACCGGCATACAATTGTGGGGTGATTAATGAGCAACCCGGCTACAAAACCATCGGGGTGTCGTTCGAATTCGGGGGGCTGGATGCCAACCGGGTTGATTTGATGGAAGAATACCTTATTTTCTTTGATCTCACCCAAACACTCTCTGCCAACTTTATTGCAGATTTCACTGACATTACCACTGGCGAAAGTGTTCAGTTTACAAACACATCAAGCGGAAATCCTGTGTCATTTTCATGGACTTTTGAAGGAGGTACTCCCGCCACAAGCAACGAGGCGAATCCCCTTGTAACTTATAACGCACCAGGAACTTATGATGTTTCATTGTCGATAAGCGATGGCAGCACCATTTCAAATAAAAGCCATTCAGAATTTATTACAGTTGCCGCTTCGGGATTATCACAAACAATTCCTGTTGGCCAGGGATGGAGTGGCATTTCCAGCTGTATGATCCCCGAAAATACCGACTTGAACGTAATACTTCAGGAACACTTGAATGATGTTATGATTATGCAATCTATGACCGGGGTTTTCTATCCTGAAATGGAAATAAATACAATTGTCAATTGGAATTATCAAAGTGGATACCTGATAAAAGCCGAAAATCCCTTTGACCTTTTAATTTACGGGGAAGAACCTGCAAGCCGACAAATTTCGCTTAAGCAAGGCTGGAACCTGATGCCTGTATTGTCGAACTGTAATGTTAGTATCGGGACACTTTTTGGCCTATATCTTAGCAAAGTATCAGTTATTAAGTCGGTTGCAGGAACAGAAGTGTTTTGGCCAATTTACAATATCAACACCATTGGACGCTTACAATCCGGACATGCTTATTTTATTTATGTTACCAATGAAATCATCATTACTTTTCCGAATTGTAATTAAAGAGTTTCAATCTCTCAAAAGGTGAGGAAAAGATAATTAAAGTCCCGGATTCAAAAGTGAATCCGGGACTTTTTTGTAGTTAAAACCATAACTGTTTATTCACCTTCCTTTAGCTCCTTCTTCCAATTTATCAGCTCCATCTGGATGGCGGCAATGGTAGCTTCGATGTTGATTTCAACAACCTCTCCCCTGCCATCCCAGGCCAGCCCCTGCCGGTCGTACTCGCTTTGAAGCATGGCTTCTAAATCTTCAATATTAAATTTGCCATCATCTTCCTTAAGATGTTTTACGAAGGCAACGGTGCTTTCAAACATTTTTTTATACGCGGTTTCACGCCATTCTGTTATGTTCATTTTTCAAAATATTTTTTGTACAACTTTTTTCTTGGGTAAAATGAAAGATATAAAACAGGAAAAATTAAAAAATCAAATATTTTTATCCCGGTTGAAAAACTCATATCATCAATAATTCGGGTGTGCTCATCATAAATTTTTATCACGCTGTGGACATGCCTCCAACTTTTCAGGCCAAAAGGAAGTTTTTCCCCTTCGTCAACAAAAACATACTTTGCGGCATCTTTTGTTTCACTTTTAATAATGCTAATCCAATCGGAAGGCCAGGGCAGTTTAAAACGAATATGCACTTTGCTGCCAGGTTTTGAACCTTCGTAGGCAATTAGTGAAGCAATAATTTTGGGAGGCAACAAATACCCGAAAAGCTCGCTGCCAAAGTCTGCCGAAACTTTTTCGTAACTACATTTTACCACCGAATGAAGCAATATCCGCATTAGCCTGTCATTTTCTGATCCTAACCAAAGAGCCGGGCTTTTGTTCAAACAATCAGCGTATAATTCCCAGGCACAAGCAATATCCAATATTCATTAATTTTGCCTTTGAAACTTGATTTTCTAACTGTTTTATCCAAGTATTCTGTATTTAAATGAGGCGATGTTTATTAATTTTTTGCACCCTGACAGCTACCGATAGTTTTCGGGGCTTCGAACTGCCGACTGCCAACTGCCGACTGCCGACTGCCAACTGCCGACTGCCAACTGTGGACTGCCAACTGTGGACTGCCAACTGTGGACTGCCGACTGCCAACTGCGGACTAAAGACTGCCAACTTTTCTAATATGCTCTCACATCCTTCTTCTCAACGTAATTGATAAATGCCTTGTTTACAACTTTATTACCTCCGGGTGTTGGATAATTTCCCGTGAAATACCAGTCGCCGGTATGATTGGGCAAGGCTGCATTAAGATCTTCGATGTTTTGATATATTACTTCCACCTTGGCGTTTATTCCGGGGGGAGTAACGATTTCGGCAATTTTTTCTGAAATCTGCTGTGGTGTAAAAGGTTTGAAAATATCCTTCACATAATTTACAACTTCCTCTTTAGGTAAATCAACCTGTGCTTTCGATTTTTTGTAAACCTCGTTAATCACACTTTCCTGCCCGGTTTCTTTAAGCAATTCGATGGCGGCTTTAAAGGCAACGAAATCGCCAATTTTAGCCATGTCTATTCCATAGCAATCCGGATAACGGATTTGAGGGGCCGATGATGCAATAACAATTTTTTTGGGACCAAGCCGGTCGAGGATGCGGATAATGCTTTGCCGGAGGGTGGTTCCCCTAACTATGGAATCATCAATCACCACGAGGTTATCCACACCTTCACGAACTACACCATAAGTTATGTCGTAAACGTGGCCAACCAGATCGTTGCGGCCGCTATCCTTCGAAATAAAGGTTCGTAGCTTTACATCCTTCACGGCGATGTCTTCGACGCGGGGAGAAAAAGCGAGAATTTCGCTAAGTTTTTCTGCGGTAACACTTGTTCCAAGTTCAATTATACGATCAGACTTTATTTGGTTGCAAAAAACATTTACCTCTTCAACCAAACCTTTAAAAGCTACGGCTGCGGTATTTGGGATGTACGAAAAAACGGTGTTGTCGATATCGTGGTTAATGGCTAGCAAAACTGCCGGAGTAAGAAACTTCCCCAGCAGTTTCCGCTCTTTGTAAATATCCTTATCTGTTCCCCTCGAAAAATATATCCTTTCAAACGAACAGGCTTTTCGTTCGCGGGGTTCATCGAATGGAGCTTCTTGTATGCGCCCGTCTTTTTTAATGATGAGCACGTGGCCGGGCTGTAACTCACTTACATCAGAAGCTTTGATATTGAAGGTTGTTTGCAAAACCGGCCTCTCCGAAGCAACAACTGCAATTTCATCATCATAATAATAAAAAGCAGGACGTATTCCGGCGGGGTCGCGCATTACAAAAGCATCGCCATGCCCTACCATTCCTGCAATGGCATAGCCGCCATCCCAGCCTTTGGCTGAATTGATTATTATTTTTTGGATGTCGAGATGGATTGCAATTTTTTCAGAAATCTCCATTTTTGTCAATCCTTCATTTTTGAATTTCTGGTAAAGATGCTCGTTTTCCTCATCCAAAAAATGGCCAATTTTTTCGAGGATGGTGATGGTATCGGAAGTTTGAACCGGAAATTGCCCCAGTTCAACAAGCTTATTAAAAAGTTCGTCAACGTTAGTCATGTTAAAATTACCGGCAAGCACCAGGTTGCGGGTAATCCAGTTGTTTTCGCGCAAAACGGGATGGAGGTTTTCAACACCATGGCCACCAAAAGTACCGTAGCGCAGGTGTCCTAAAAAAAGTTCGCCGGTAAAGTCGTGGTTTTTTTTCAGCCAGTTTACATCGTGCAGCAAGTCAGGTTTTGTTTTTCCCAACTCCTGAAACTGGCTGTAAATATGATTAAAAGTATCGACAATAGGCGTTGAACTGCCCGAGCGAAACCGGCTGATGTATTTTTCGCCGGGCGAAATGTCAAGTTTAATGTTGGCAATTCCGGCACCGTCCTGCCCGCGATTGTGCTGTTTTTGCATCATCAGGTGCATTTTGTTAAGGCCGTAAAAACCTGTGCCATACTTTGAAACGTAATATTCTAAAGGCTTAAGAAGCCTTAGCAATGCAATACCACATTCGTGTTTTATGAGTTCGCTCATGGGGTGTCGGTTATCAATCTTTAAGTTAAAAAATGAAGCGGCAAAAGTAATATTTCCTGAAAGCACGATTTTGAATAAAAACCTGTTTTTTAATTTTACCACTAAGGCGCAAAGACACAAAGAAAAAAATTCTGTCCCTTAAGTTCTTCATCGTTTCTATAATTAGTGCATGTCCATGAAACCGGAGCTTTTTAAACATTCAATGCTTTTGTTTTATAGCAAAAATGTTAATTTTAGCTTTATCAGAATTTTAATCCATTATTTTTGCATTCTTAATTATTAAAATCATTCTACTATGAAAAACCTAATGCTTACCGTAATTTTTGTCTGTTCAATTATCCTGGCGCAAGCCCAATACACAACTCCGGGCACAGGAGTAAACTGGAACCTTGACGATCTTGTTTCAAATTCGGGGGGTGTTGTTACCCTGGAAGCATCTGGCCAATACATCATTCACCAGGATATAACCATTTCCATTGATGATACGATTTCGATAGTTACCTCCGAAGAAATTAATGTAGCTGATGATGTGCTGTTTACTGTTCAGGGAATCATGATTACTGATCCGCAGGCATTAGGCATCGTGTTTTTTAAGGCTTTGGACAACTATTATAAAGGTTTCAGGTTTGAGGATAGTCATGGTTCTGACTTAAGTTTGACATATTTTAAAAAAGCCGGCGGTATTAAATTAGTGAACTCTGATATGCGATTCACATCATGTGATTTTTCAGAGTTCAACCAGGGGTATTCAACCGGTACCGTTAATCTTTATCAAAGCTCCCCATTAATCGATCACTGCGATTTCTCCTCCAATGATGGCCCGGCGATTATGTCTGGTGCTAACAGCAGTTCTTCTCCACAAATTTTAAGTTGTGATATTTATAGTAACGTTGCCGCCAACGGAAACACACCTCAAATTAACCTTGGCACATCGGGAGCCGACAGCATCCGCATAATCAATTGTTGGATAGTTGGGAGTACTCAAAATACTATGGCTGGCGGAATTGCAATTACCACGCTGGCAGGTGGATCAGCTAAAGCACTGATCGAGTGGAGCGAAATCATAGATAATCGCTATGGAATAACATGTTATGGCTCTAACATAGGTACAGTTATTCGACACAATGGAATTTTTAACAATAATACCCAAAACCAACCTATGCAGGGGGGTAGTGGTATCAACTTTTTTGGTGATGAAAGCAACCAGTCCCTCGTTTCCCTAAATTATATTGTAGGAAACCTTTGGGGCATTACCATACAAGGGAATGCACAACCCAATTTAGGGCAGTTGGAAGGAAATATTTACAACCCCGGATTTAATTCTTTTATGAATAATGGAAATGAAGGGGAAGATTACGATCTCTACAACAATACACCCAATACCATCATGGCGCAAAACAACTACTGGGGTACTGCTGATCCGGACTTAGTTGAAGACCATATTTTTCATCAAGTTGATGATCCATCTTTGGGGTTTGTGGAATATTTACCATTTCTTACTCAATCAGTGGGAATTGAGGAAAAATCAAATCTAAACAACGAAACAAACATTGCTGTATATCCCAACCCGGCAAAAGCTTATTTTTTTATTGAAACAAAAAAACAGGAATTTAATAAATATAGCTTTCTAAATGTTGATATTTTCAATGTGTCAGGAAAGCTAATTAAAAGGACTCATCTTACAGGAAATAAAAATTTATATAAGATTGATCTACCTGAAAACTACGCCGGAATGGCTATTGTTAAGATTAGTTCGGGAGATTATACCGTTACGAAGAAGCTTTTTGTTGGGCGTTAATTTTTTAAGCGCCCACTTTTATCCACCCCAATTAAACCCCCGAGCTTAGTCATTGCGACCGTAGGGGGAAATCTCTTGATAACCTGACGCTTGCAAAAGCATGTCATTGGTAGCCACCAGCTGGCGGAGAGAAATCCATTTCATCATTTGTAATCATTTTAAGTCAAAACAAAACCTTAAAAAACCAGCAAGGTTTATATTTTGCAGGTTAAAATTTTAAGTGCAATTTTTTTTCAGGCATGATTATTTTTCCCCTTCCGGTGAAAATGAAATAACCGACCAAACATTTAGGCTTATTAAATGTTATTACATAAGCTTAAAATAGCTTTGCTAAAAACAATATTTTTTATAACCTTTAAACCCCCTATGTTTATGAAAACTTATTACAAATTATTGTTCAGTTTAATTCTTGCAGGTATTACGATGTTTTTGCAAGTTGCCCTCTACGCACAACAAGACATGGAAAGCAGTAATTCAGATTTTTCGCTACGAATTGCCCCACCTCCAACCGACCTTCAAAAATTTATCAATGACAAACCCGATTTAACAGACGGTTCTTTGGGCTATGCCAACAATGTTTGGACAAACGATTTTTTTAGTTTTGATACCGATGACCCCATGTCGGTTTCAGTTATCGGGAAAATCTCTATACAATCAGCCAGCGGCGACTTTCATCCTGATGATCCCGATCATGTTTTTATGATCGACATTAATGAGAATTACCTCAGGAAAGTTGAGATTTCATCGGCACAAACCATCGATAGTGTTTTTGTTGCAGTTCCGGTTCAAGGAGGTATTTGGTCAGTCCTGTCGATACATAAAACTTCCGGGGCATTTTATGGTGTAGCCACCAATGGATCAGCATCCAATGTGTATGAAATTAATCCTGCAACGGGAAACACGACACTAGTCTTTGAAACAGGTTTACCGGCTGTAATTAGCGGAACTTTCGACAATGCAGGGCTGTTGTGGCTGCTTGAAATAAAAAATGATAACACCTATAAACTGAACATCAACACACTCAATCTTGAACTTGTTGGCGATGCAGGTTTTGATGCTGATTCTCCCCAGGGAATGGGGTATGATGCACTGGAAGATCAGGTGTATTTTGCTGCTTATGTAAAAAACGTTGGCCCTCAGCTTCGCTTGCTCAACAGAACCACAGGGGAAACTTCTTTTATCGGTAACCTCCCCGGCGAAACAACAGCTTTCGGTTTTCCCGGAAGTATGCCCCTGGTCGAACACACCATTCAAATACCAGCAGGGTGGAGTGGCATTTCAAGCTATATCATTCCACAAAATACTGATCTGGTGAATTTACTTGTCCCAATTTCGGACGAATTTATTTTATTGAAAAACGAGGCCGGTGACATTTATTGGCCGCAGGAAAATATTTTCACACTTCAAACCTGGACAGCAACAGAGGGGTATATTATTAATATGAATCAACCAGCATCGCTAATCATTTCAGGATATCCTGTTGGAAGCAATTTTCTGGATTTTAGTTCCGGTTGGAACATCCTGGCTGTAATGAGCCCTGACGAAATTCCCGTAGATGAATTATTAGGGGATATCGATGGTTTTGTGATGGCTAAAGAAATTGCAGGTACCGGAATTTACTGGCCCGAATATCAAATTAATACACTCGGAAATGTGGTGCCGGGAAAAGCATATCAGATATACAGCACACAGGATATAACTGTTGAACCCTGACGCACCATCATTACTTCACCCCCCCGGGAAATCGCGAATTAAACCTTATGCCTGATTATTTGTTTAATGCTTCTAAACTCAACATGTATTATGAAAAACTGGATAAAAATACTCGTAGGTGTTATAATATTTGGAGCAATTGGTGCTTATGCCGGATATACTTTTGTTTACAACAAAGCACATACTGATTTCGAAATAGCTAATGCTGATTTTTCCATGACTGCACGCCAGCTTTTTGATGACTTTAGAAATAATACCGAAACTGCCGGAGCAAAATATAATGGCAAGGTGATAGAAATAAGCGGTACAATAAATAGTGTTGAAAAAGCCGATAGCCTCATTATTGCTGTGTTTGCTTTTGAACAAGGAATGTTTGGCGCTGAAGGTGTAAGGGTAAGCATGTTGCCCAATCACGCCGAAAGCTTACAGAAACACCCTCTGGCTACTCCGGTTAAATTAAAGGGTTTCTGCCCGGGATATAACGGTACCGATGTAATTATCGAAAGTGGATCGCTGGTAAAATAAAAATCATTCTTACAGATTATAAAACTCAAAACACAATTAAAATCAAGGTATATGAAAACAACACTCAATTTGCTAATCGCTTTTGTTTTGCTGGGCAGCCCGGCGATGGCACAAAAATTTATCACCAAAAATGGCAACATCAGCTTTTTTTCCTCCACACCTATGGAAGACATCGAAGCACACAATAAGCAGGTTAATGCTGCGCTGGATGTGGAAACCGGAGATTTTGTATTCAAGGTACTCATCAAATCATTCAAGTTTGAAAAAGCCCTGATGCAGGAACATTTCAACGAAAACTACATGGAATCAGACGAGTTCCCAAATGCCACTTTTGTAGGAAAAGTTGCTAATCATGCAGATATTGACTTCACAAAAGAAGGTGTTTATAATGCTCAAATAGAAGGAAAATTAACAATCCACGGTGTTAGTCAGGATATCGAAGAAACGGGAACTTTTACGGTAAGCAAAAAGGGCATCGCCGGAAAATCAAAATTCAATATTAAAGTAGGCGATTATAACATCGACATCCCCAAAACGGTAATAAACAATATTGCCGAAAGCATAGAAGTAACTGTGGCTGTGGATATGAAGCCCTTGAAGTAGGGGCGGCGAAAAGATACTCGCCGGAGTACAGATTAAAGAGAAATTGATGATTCTGTTGGCGGAACTTATTGGGTTAATCGTTAAAAGTATAATCGTTAATGGTTATAATCCCAATTTCGGAGGCCTGATCCTTTTTACTGAGATTATTTGACAGGCTGAAGGTCTGTCCATAGGACTCCTGCAAAGAAACATCAAAGCAAAATCACAAATATTTACTTAACCTGACGGCTCTGGGTTCGCAGCCCTGATAGGGATTGCAACCCGGACCCCTGCTTTCCCGGGAAGTCATTTGGCGTTCAGGGGCAAAAAAGTTGAGAGGATTATATGCGTGAGTTAGCCACAACAATAGCATTCCCCAAAAAAAGGAAATCTATTAGCTTTGTAAAATGAAATATCCAAACGACTTTATAAATATAATCACTTGCGGCGACAGACTAAAAAAGCTGAAACTAAAGATGAGGCAAACTGACTTTGTAATGTACCAAAAAAGGAACATTTAAAAGATAGGAAGGGGTCATGAAAACAAGTTGGCAACAAGTGGGGATTTGACATCCTGTAAAAAATAAACCTCACGGTTGTTTCTGTATATGGAAACAGTTTCGTAAATTTGCATAAAAAAAAGACAAATGAGTAAACCAATTGAGATAATTCTACTTCCTGAAGCGGATAAGTTTGTTGACGAGATTGAGAAATCTGCAAGAAAGAAATTATTCTATGCGATTCGTAAAACTAAAATGCGGATTTATGGTGATTGGTTTGAGAAACTGAAAAGCTCGAGAGGAATTTTTGAATTTAGGGTAAAAGACAATAACAAGTTTTTCTGGCTTTTTGCATTTTGGGACAGTTCGGGAGAAACTGAATCGTTGATAGTTTGTACACATGGATTGATTAAGAAAACAAACAAGACACCGAAACATGATATTGAAAAAGCCGAAATGATTAAAGAAAAATATTTCAAAGGGTTATTATAAAAATTTACAAATATGAAAGCGACTAAATATACAAAATTCGAAGATTTGGAAGATAAATACTTCGGAGAGATAGGGTCTCCAGAAAGAGATGAGTATGAATTTGATTTAAAAATGGAACTGATTGGAGAGAAAATAAAACAGCTAAGGGTTCAAAATAATTTGACTCAGTCTCAGCTTGGAGAGTTGATCGGTGTTAAACGAGCTCAGATTTCAAAACTGGAACATGGAAATCATAGTTCATCTGTTTCGACAATAATGAAAGTTTTTCACGCGATGAAGGCAAGGGTTAAATTGCGAATTGAAACAGATGATAATTTAGAACTTGCTATTTAATACCACCAGTTGCTAATAGCAATTCATGGCTCACAGCCGCGTAGCGTTCAACTGGAAAAAAACGCTGGAATCACAACCCTGATACGTGCATAAATCCGTTGTTAATAAGCCCGCCTTGCCGCGAGGCAGGGTTGGGTTTTCTATTGAACGGCATTTTTTCTACGAAGGTTGAATATTGATAATAAGGTTTTTAATGTTCCAACCGGGAGTTTTTCATACCGTAGAATGAAAAACCCTGTTTCGCAGCATGCAAACCTTATCCTTTTTCCTAAACCTCAGTAGAAAATGATTATCCCAAAAATTCACACAACCTTATTTGTGCCAGGGTTGCGATCCCTTTCAGGGCTGCGAACATAGAAGGGTTTGCTCCAAAGGAATGCCTATGGCACAACCATCGTACACTCTCCTGCCAATGCACATTCCACAGTTTCATGCATTTTCCTAATTTTGCGCCAATAAGGTTAGCCCCCATAAACAGACATTATGAAATTAAAGATTCTGCAATAAGAAAGCTACAAAAGCCAAAAAAATGGAAAAGGGTAACTATTTAGGTGGATGTATTATGTGCCAAATCCTAATGATCCCATCCTGCCGAGTTTTGCTCGTGCATGCACGAGACTTTGTCTCGGCACCGACCCCTTCTCCGCCGGTTGGCGGGAAGATAGACCAGCCGCACAAACGACTGCAGTAGCCAGTGCGGTGGCATTCTCCCCCTCAAGGGGGAGTTAGAGGGGGTCTATGATAGAAGCCATATAACTTGAGCGGAAAGGAAGTAGCTAAACAATTATGAAAAAGGAAAGAATGAAACATAGTGCCAGATTATTTTTATTGATACTTGCAGTATTATTTGTAGCCACAAAAACTTTTAGCGTACCCTTTTCAGGGAAATGTGAAATTAATGGTGTTGTAAAAGATAGCATTAATGGAGGGGGACTACCTTTTGCAACTATCCAAATGTTTACAAAAAATGATTCGGTTTTTGTTGTTGGCACCACGGCAGATGGGGAAGGCAAATATGAAATCAAAAATGTTGAAAGTGGTGAATATATTATCAGTGCCTCATATATGGGATTTTTGGATATGTCGAAACAATTGTCAGTGCAATCTAAAAAGGTAAAATGTGATTTTTCGCTGGTTCAAAAAAGCATTGACTTATCAGAAATTTCGATAATCGCCGAGAAAAACATGGTTGAAAACTCCATAAACAAAACAACCATTAATGTATCGAAAGACCTTACCGTTGCCGGGGGCACCGCCACAGATGTGATGCAAACCCTGCCTTCGGTCGATTTTGATATAAATGGCAACCTTAACTACCGGGGCAGCGACAGGGTAACTATTTTGATAAATGGTGAAAAATCAGAACTTGCAAAATCGCTCGACCAAATCCCCGCGAACCAAATTAAAAAAGTTGAAATTATTAATAACCCATCAGCTAAATATGAGGCCGATGGCATGTCGGGCATCATCAACATCGTTTTAAAAACCGGGGAATCCGGGAATAATAAAACTACCATAAATGTGTTTGCCGGCTACCCCGAAACGATTGGCGGAAATGTGGGGTATTCGGCAATGGCAAATAAAACCCGGTTTTTCATCAACGGTGGCGCAAAACACAACACCAAGTTTCAAACAAAAGAACACTTGAGGATGAATTATGAAAACCCGGACGGCTTAAATTATTATCAGTACGACAGGCAAGACCAGAACTTAAACAGTGCATTTATAAATTCAACCTTCGAGTACGCCCTAAGTAAAAAACAACAAATCGGGGTTTCGGCTATTGCTTCCAAAAAATTTGATAATGCCACCAGGCTCATAAATTATGAAACACTCAACAAATCGGGGCAAACGATAACCGAAACTTTAAAAGACATTTACATAGATTTAAATAATTACACGCTCGATGGAAATCTTAATTACAAATATCGTTTCGATGGTGGGGGGAAAATAAGCTCAAAAGTTCATTATTCATATTTCGACCAGTTGCAGGAAATGAATAATAAATATTATTATGACCCATCAGCCACAAACCCTGATTTACAAAACACTTATTCGAAACAAATAAACAAGCAAACAGATTTTTCACTGGATTACCAGAAGTCGTTCAACGATTCAACATCGCTTGAGGCAGGTTATTATTTTGATGCGAAAGACCTGATGAACGATTTCGTTTCAGAAAGCTATAACAGCTCTGAAGTATGGATAAACGACACTTCTTTATCGAATAATTTCGAATACACGCAGGTGATTCATGCGGCTTATGTTAATATAAATGCCAAATTTAAATTTTTTGAATTGCAGGCCGGGCTTAGAAGCGAGTCCACAAAAAATTCGCAAGACAACGAAAATAAGGATGACTACGTTGATCTGTTTCCTTCAGTAAAACTTTCCAAAAAGTTGAATACGCACCTTTCGGTTTTTGCAAGCTACAATCGCAGGATTAACCGACCCACCATTAAAATGCTCAATCCATTTTCGGATGAATACGCCGATTTGCTAAACATGCATATTGGCAACCCCGACCTAAAACCGGAATATGTGAATTCAATAGAAACGGGTACACACTTTGTTTTTGAAAAAATCTCGGGCATGGGCTCTGTTTATTACCGCCACATCGATCAGGCAATTACAAGGGTTAAATCTGCTAACAACGACAGCGCCTTGTATGTTACTTTTATCAACCTCGACAAAGCCACGCTTTTCGGAAGCGAAATTTCTTTTATTTACAAACCTCTTGCATGGTGGAATATTAACTTGAGTACTAATATTTTTTACACCAGTTTATCCGGTAGCTATGCCCACAATCATGTAAGCAACAACAGGACAGGGTGGACATTAAACCTTTCGAATAGCCTTAAACTCCCCAATAATTTTGGTTTCCGGTTTTCGGGATATTACCGCTCGAAACTCCCATCAGTAATGGGAACATACAAGGAGCGGTATTACTTTGATTTGGCGCTGAATAAAAAAATATTAAAAAACAAAGCCCAATTGATCTTTAAAATTTCTGACGTTTTCAACACCTACAAATATGGGCTCGACCTGGACGCTGTGGATGAAAATAATTACAGGTATAGCCAGAAAAACCGCAGGAAAAACGAATCACAATATTTTATTTTGAGTTTTGTTTACAACATCAACGGCAAAGACGAGCAAAAGAAAAAGCAGGCACGAAATTTCTTTTTGGATGATTTTGATAAATAAGATGGTTTGATAAAATGAACGCTATGAAATGATGCCTTGATGCAATATTATTTAATAAAACTCAATCCTAAATAATCACTAATTTTTCTATTTTTGATGATTTAGGTTTGGTGGCATTATCATAATCAAAGCTTATGAAAAGTATCAAGTTAATTTTTACTGCCTATATTGTATGTTTTAGCATGTTTAGTTTCGGCAATGTTGATTCCTTAAAATCAGCATTCCAATCTGAACCAAATCCCGAAAAAAGGCTACCCATTGCTTATGAAATTGGGAAAAAGAATGTTTCCAATAACCCCAATACCGCAGCAAGATATTTGTTTGCAGTAGTTAAAGACAGTGCCAAATACCCTAAATCGACCGACCTGGCAAAATGTATAAACCTAATTGGCATTTACTATTTTTACAAGAGCCAGTTCGACAGCACAATCTATTATTCATCCAGGGCTTTAAAAATTTTCTTATCCATTAATGACACGGCAGCATCAATGCCTCCCCGGAAAAACATTGCACTTGCCAGACGCAGCCTTGGTGAATACAATTTAGCACTCAACGAATTTTTTGAAATTCTTGACTTTTACAAAACACAAAAAAGCACAAATAATATTGCTGCCACACTCAACGACATTGGCAATACATACAGCTACCTCAAAGACAATACAGAGGCCGTAAGATACCAATATGAAGCCTTGAAATATCTCGAAATTGAACCCGACCCAAGGTTGGAAGGAAATATATACAACTCACTCGGTTACATTTTCGACCAAGCCGGGCATCGCGATTCAGCCATCGTCTATTACGAAAAAAGCCTGGTTTTAAAAGAAAAAAGTGGGGATATCTATTCCATCGTCAACACCAGGAATAATTTATGCATACTAATCGATTACAAGAAATACCCTGAGAAATGTGAAACCTGCCTGATTGATTTATTACAGGATCAACGAAAAGTAAAGGATAATAAAGGGCTTGCAAGGACATTCCTAAATCTTTCGGTGCAGTACCGTTATTTTAATGATTGTGATAAAGCTATCCTGCAACTTGACAGCACAAAGTATTATCTGGCCCTGGCAGGCGATATTTTTTTAAAGCAAAGGTATTTTGATCTTTATGCCAAAACCCTTCACCAATGCGGGGCATCTGAGTTGGCTTATCAAATCAAAGATTCACTTTTAATATTGAACGATTCAATATTTGCTTTCGAAAAAAGGCAGGAACTATTGGAACTGGACACAAAATATCAAACCCGGCAAAAAATAGAAAATATTAAAATTCTGGAAACGGAAAATGCAAACACAAAGCTAAAAGTACAAAATCAACGCTCGCAAATTCTATTACTGTTCCTCATTCTAATTATCTTTACAGGCGGTGCAATATTCTCGTTTTATACTATAAAACAGCGTCAGAAAAAAGAACGTGAAATTGCTTTAATAAAAATGAGAGAGGCCGAAAGGGTGCGTATTGCACGTGATATGCACGACGAAATAGGTTCGGGATTAACAAGGATTTCGCTGATAAGTGAACGATTGGTAATTGAAAATTCACATATTAATAATTCTGACTCCGATGGCATTTCCAAAATCATAAAACAATCAAGAACCCTGTCGAAAAACTTGAAGGAGATTATTTGGGCCATTGATCCAAGCAACGATAAATTTTCAGAGCTTCTTTACTATTTCAGAGACTATATTTATGACTTTTCATCAAACTCCAATGTCGATTGTACAATTGACTTCCCGGACGATGATGCTCAGGATTTTGAAGTAGCTTCCCATACCAGAAGAAATCTTTTTCTGGCGCTCAAAGAAATGCTAAATAATATTGCAAAACATGCTAATGCAAAGAATGTTGCTGTTAAATTTCGTTTTCAAAACAATGCAGGATTTCTTACAGTTACTGATGATGGTGATGGTTTTGATATAGAATCAATAAAAAAAGGCGTTGGCCTGGGAAGTATAAAATCGAGAACCGAAAATTTAGGCGGCTTTTTTAATATCGAGAGTGTGTCAAACAAAGGCACAACCATAATTTTGAGCAACCTGGATTTATTTACTACTAAAGTATGATTGTTTTGCAAATGATGCACCATTATTTTTGTAGCCGATATGAATATTACAATAGTTATAGTAGAAGATGACGTAGAAGTACTGAAGGGATTAAAGCATATACTCAACCTTTCTGACGATCTCGTGGTTTTGGATACATTCCCAAATGCGGAGAGCTTTATTGAGCATGTTGACGAAATTAACCCCAATGTGGTTTTAATGGACATTGGCTTGCCCAAGATGAGCGGTATTGATTGTGTAGAAATTGTGAAACAGAAACACCCCGAAATGCAGTTTTTGATGTGTACCAATTTTGATGATGACCAAAAAGTTTTTGATGCTTTGCGAGCCGGGGCAAATGGCTATGTATTGAAAAATGCCGAAGTTCAAACCATTATTCAATCCATTTCCGAGGTTTACCAGGGTGGCTCGCCTATGAGCAGGAGCATCGCGCGGAAGGTCATCGAATCCTTTCATTCGCAAGGGCTAAAAGAGATTAAGTACGGTTTGAGCAAACGCGAATCCGAAATCCTGAACCTGCTGTCAAAAGGATACCGCTACAAAGAAATTGGTGCTCAATTATTTATAAGCACCGAAACCGTACGCACACATATCCGCAATATTTACGGCAAGCTACAAGTACAATCGCGTACCGAGGCCATCAATAAATATTACAATAAGTAGGTTTTTCGTTTCCCCCTTTTCAAAATCTTTACCTACCTTTGATCTCCATATAAAATCATATCGAAATGAATAATAACCTTGCAGTGCTGATCGATGGCGACAATATTCCCTCGGCCAATGTAAAAGAAATGATGGAAGAAATTGCCAAGTACGGAAGCCCCACCATTAAAAGGATTTATGGCGACTGGACCAAGCCAGCACTCTCCAAATGGAAAAATCTATTGCTCGAAAATGCCATTACCCCCATCCAGCAATATGGCTACACCACCGGGAAAAATTCCACCGATTCGGCCATGATTATCGATGCCATGGACATACTTTACTCCGGGAAGGTAAACGGCTTTTGCATAGTTTCGAGCGACAGCGATTTTACCCGGCTGGCCACCCGGCTTCGCGAAGCAGGAATGCAGGTAATCGGAATCGGCGAAAAGAAAACACCCAACCCATTTATCGTGGCCTGCGATAAGTTTATTTATATCGAAATACTGAAAAACCAATCCATGGAAAGCGAACAGGGGTCTGCCGACCCAAAAGTTCCTGAAAAAGATAAATACGATAAAATCACACCAAAAGAGGTTAAACTTATTTCGTCAACCATCCGCGATCTTGCCGATGACGATGGTTGGGCCTTCCTGGGTGATGTGGGTAGCTTGCTCCAAAAAAAGCAACCCAACTTCGACTCGCGGAATTATGGTTTCCAAAAACTTACGCCACTCATCAATTCGATAGGGAAATTTGAAATCGAAACCCGCGAAGGCTCCAGCGGTCGCAACAAACTTATTTTTGTAAGAATTAAAGTAAGATCAAAACCCAAATCCAGAAAATAACCGTTGTAATGATTAATGGTCATTTATAGTCATTGATTGTCATTGTGGTCATTGGTGGTCATTTGTGGTCATTTGTGGTCATTGATGGTCATTGATGGTCATTGATGGTCATTGATGGTCATTGATAGTCATCCCGAAAAGTAGAAAATCTTTGATTTATCTTACTTTTCGAGGATGTTGAAAATCCGGGATTC
>Ga0208900_1000416_pt1 | contig 27006 bp, 19 predicted proteins | sample AntAceMetag02UKK_FD_184763 | JGI IMG/M metagenome (GOLD analysis project Ga0208900, IMG submission 184763) | Saline lake microbial communities from Ace Lake, Antarctica - Antarctic Ace Lake Metagenome 02UKK (SPAdes) (version 2) | ecosystem: Environmental > Aquatic > Non-marine Saline and... | reverse complement strand
TGACAATGTGAGGTTTGTCAGCGGGTTTAGCCGCTTTAAGGCCTGCTTCAATGGCATCAACATTGGAGGAATCCATTAATAGAGGCATTCCAGGAACCGCTTCTTGAACAACGTTGACCACCCAGGGCATGAGCTCTGTACCGAATTTTTTTGCCGGGCCCAGGTTGATGTCAATGTAATCCATGCCCTTTTCCTTCTGCATGATGACCTCTTTCTGGATGGATTCAACGTTCCGCTTGGCAGGATCTACCTCTTTGAACGCTTTACCAATGACAGTGGAGATAACATTCAGACTTTCTCCGAAAAGTATCATAGTGTCTTCCTTTCAGGTTTAAAAGTGATTTTTTCAGGTTAAAAAAATGGGTTATGATGAATCAACAGAATACATCAAAAGGGAAAAAAGGCATACCTTTTTCCCCTTTTGATTTTATCCGGGGATTATTTGGTTTTAAGAAATGCAGGAAGATGTGCTGCTTCTCTGGGACCAACGGTGATGGTCCATCCGGGAAGTTCTTCTTCAACATCACCGGCAATGGCTGCTGCGTATCCAGGGATAATCAGCTCGGTGTGTTTCACCTTGTCCATGATGCCACATTTTTTAACGAACATACCCACATCATCACCGCCAAATTTACCGGCAGCCCAGGCAGTGAGAACGGAAAGACCTTCGGAATCTTTGATGAGTAACCAGCAGGGCACCTTGCTGCCTTCAATTTCACCGGATACGATGAAATAGGTCAGGGCAAAGTTGGTGGTGATCACCACCGGTGAGTTCTCATCGGGGTTACCGATTTCAAAGATACCTTCGGTGACGGTCATGGGACGCTGGGGATCGGTGAAGATATTGAGTCTTTCCAGAAGCAGTGGAAAAAGGGATTCTGTTGAGAAGGCAGACATGACCACAATGCCGCCGTATTTAGCCACAAACATGGCGGCAATGGCGGTTTCCATGTCAAGATTGGAGGCCATTTCACAGGGAAAGGTAATGGTGGGAAAACCAAGGGCCTTGTTGCCAGCCTTGAGGGCTGCACGACGGATACCCACTTGATCTTCCAGGGCCTGTTTGATCTCCCGGGCGCCGGAATCAAGGACAAGGTCTTTTACTCCCATGGCGGTGAGTTTTTCCGTCAGGGGGATCAGGGCGTCAATGGAATCGGCTTTGACGGCCAGGGGCAGATTGTTTTCTTTGGCAAGAGCTCCCATGTCATCGGCATTGGCTTCTGTTGCCGCATAGAGCAGGGGCCGTTTGAAAGCGGTAGCTGCAACACCTGCCTTCATGACATCGAGGTCTTCAGTCATGAGCACCAGGTTAAATTCTGATGTTTCTGCAATGCATTTTGCTGTTGCAGCAAATGCGTCGGCACCGGCGCCTGTGTCTTTTACCACAAGCAGTTCGGGCCTTAGGTTCAGCCCCACCCGTTCATATTGAAAGGCGTTGTATGTTTTCAGTGTTTTTTCAAGGTCACCGGCGTCCACATCCGATGCCACGATGGCAGCAAGAATAGTCGGGTTGAAGAAGGTTTTTTCATGTCTGTAAAGAACGGTTTCTCCACCGGTTATGGTCTGACGGACGCCCTTGCCCAGTTTGACAGGACGGATGGGAGGAGCAGATGCTTCGGCCAGTTTTTCCCTTGCCTCGTCGGACACATAGGGGCAGGCGTCCAGTTCCGCCTTGCCGGATGCCAGATTCATGGCAAAGGCAAGGCAGGTGGGAACACCGCACTCCTTACAATTGGTCTTGGGAAGGAGTTTGAAGATCTGTATACCGGTTAATGCCATTGTTCTCTCCTTTTCTCAAAAAATATGTGTATCCCTGCTACGGGCCATGGAGGAGCAGGCCCGCAGCAGGGTTATCTGTTGGTTGATTATCCTATCAGGGATTCCATGGTCAGCGCAGGATGTTCTTTTTCCTGGAGGAAGGGGAGAATCTCCTCTTCAGTGATACCCACGGTTTCATCGGCAATTCTGTCAAATAGATCCGGACATCCCATGTCAGCACCCCTGGCGTCAATGCGATCCTTGAGCTCTTCCTTGAGCTGTTTGGGCATCCACACCATTCTTAAGAGGCCACCGTCGCCAAGGATAAATTTTCCCTGGGTGATATTATGTTTGGAATGGCCCACAAAACCCGGAGAAGAAGCCCCACCGCCCATGACACCGGCCAGGGTGGTGAACTTCATGCCACAGGGGGTCTCACCTGCATAATCACGGCCAACGGTCATGACGCCATTGCACGAGGGCAGCATGGCGGCGATACATTCACAGCAACCACAGGTGGTCATGGGATCTATTACCATGGAGTAGAAGTTGTAATGGGTAACCGCACCCCTGGAGGCTTTGTTGACAAACTCATTGACGCCCTTCCACTGACCCAGTACGGGATCAATGCATTCACCCTTTTCAATGGGCTGGTTGGGACCAGTGGGATTGATTTCAAAGGCGGCCCGGCAGTCCATCCAGTTATATGCGCCACAGAGTCCGGTTCTTTCAGGACTTACGGAGCACACATGGTTGGGGGCAAACGACTGGCAAAGGGTGCAGGAGTAGAAGGTTTCTACATCCTCGTCGGTCATGTTGTCCACGCGGGAGTCACGGGTCAGATAGTTCTCCCTTGCCGTGGCCGTCATTTTATCCACATCCTCTTTTTTTGTGTACAGGGTCACCTGGACCTTGTCCACAATTTTTTGGAAATCCTGGTGGAACTTGGCATAGAGCACGGTACCGATGTGTTTCAGGCTGAAGCCTTTTCCCATGGCGGCCTTGGAGACCCGGACCCAGGAAATATCCCGCTGTCCAATGTGCATGATGCCCTGGATGTAGTTCACCAGGTGATGGATTTGACGCTCCATGATGGGCTCAAAATCATCCTGGAACTCACGACCGGCAATCTGAACAAAAATACCAAGGGGGAAGGTTTCACCTTCTTTAAGATCCATGACATCTGGACCTTCAAGAATGACCAGTCCATCTTCAATCTCGTTCATTTCTGCTTTTTTCACAAGCTCGGTGCACTGGGTTTTACCCCCACCGCACTGGACATGGAGATCAGCGCCACGAACCCGCTCGCCCTCAAAAGCCGGACCAAATGACATGGGAATGTCAATTTCCGTGACATTAACCTTGAGACCACGAGTTTCAATGGATCGCTGGCACATCTCATCATGGGCAACGTTGGTGACCACATGCTCATAGGTACAGATACCCGTGGGCAGAATTTCTGGAATGTCGGTGTCGGCCAGAGTCGGGAAACCCCAGTTAACACAACCGGCAGCTGCCACAGCCCATTCAGTACCGATATCGCCCAGTGCGTTAACAAAGGCAAAAATTCTCTCTTTGTTGTACATCAGGATCTTTCTGTAATCCCCGGGCTGAACCCCACCAAATGCCATGGCTGCTCTGTTGGCAAAACCAAGGGCAAATACGGCGGAAGAGATATCCGGACCAAAGGGAACGATACGGGTATTCCAACCCACCTGAACACCGGCTTTAATGAGCTGCTCAATCACGGTCTCGCCATTGTGGTTGGCGGCGCAGAAGATGTAAAGACTCTTTTTCTGGTAGTCTTCCACGATCATCTTGGCAATTTCAGGAGTGGGGGCAGCACCAACGATGGCGGCAAAGCCAGGTGCGGAACCATCCACAAACTCAACACCCCTTTTTCTCAAGATGGTATCATCGGCAGGACCGGTCCAGATTTTACCGGCATCCAGATCTGGATCTTCATGGGGATAATAGAAATCAGGATCAGTAACTGCGCGAAGCGCTTCTTTGATTTCATAGGCAATGATACCTGCCATACCGGCATCCAGAAGGGGTCCAAGATAGGGAAGGTGATTTTTGCTTTTCACATGGTCGGGCAGAAGGCCCCTGGCAAGGTCCAGTGGTTCCCGGATATCTTCAAGAGTCTGAACCTTTATTCCCGTTAATGAGTAAATAACCGGCAGAAAATAACCGGTGTTGGGAAATTCAACCTTTGTGTCTGCATTGTAGGTCTGCAATGCCTTATTGTAAAGGCCTTCAACCTCTGAAACGACTTTATATCCACCCTGAATAGCAGCAAAGGCTATTAATTTTGACATGTCTTCCTCCTTCGTTGAGGATTTAGCTTATGTTAATAACGAAATGGTTAATACCCTGTATGGATTACGCCTCAAGTTTCTGACGATCAGCCATATCCATGAGAACCCTTTCCCTTGCCTTATCAATTCCAAGTTCTTTACGTTTTTTATCGATATGGTTAATCATTTTCCAGGCATGTTTGATGGGATCTTCCTCAGTATCCCACATGCCACCGTACATCTCTTCAAATTCTTTACAGATGTAATCGCTGAATACCGGTGCACCCGTTATGGGCAGGTTACTGAAAACCGTATAAACACCGGATGCAACAAAGTAATGACCAATGGAAATCGCTTTTTCACTCATCCATTCGGGCGCACTTCCTGCCACAGGAAGCTCACTGATATCGTTGCCCAATCCACCGGCCTTAACAACTTCTGTTGCAGCCAGAAGAATCCGGCTGTTGTCAACACAGGACCCCAGATGAAGAATGGGAGGAATACCCACTGTTTCGCAGACTTCGGCAAGACCGGCCCCTGCATACACAGCTGCCGCCTCGGGCACAAGCAGTCCTTCCGTGGCACATGCGATGGCGGTACATCCGGTTGTAAGAACAAGCACATCATTTTTGATCAGCTCTTTACAAATGGCAATATGATCACGATTATGTTTTGTTCGTGCGTTGTTACATCCTACAACACCGGCAATACCCCTGATACGTCCGTTTATGATGTTATCGTTGAGGGTATAGTATGTGCCTCGGAATGATCCCCCAAGATGATATTGAATTGATTCAACACCAAATCCGGCAATGACCGGTTGTTTATGTTGTGGAATCATCACTTCCGCACCACGATTTTGAAAGTTGTCGATGGCCATCTTAAGAATCCGCTCGGCATCTTCTACTGCATGGTGTTCGTCAAACTCAATATGGATAACATTTTCGCCTTCATGCTGGGCTATTTTGTGGGTGGTAATAACCTTTGTATGGAAGCATTTAGCCACATTTCCAATGCTCTGCATGATGCATTGGATATCCACCACCATGGCATCACAGGCACCCGTTATAATGGCAAGCTCTTGTTGCAGAAAATTGCCGCAAAGAGGTACGCCGTGGCGTTGGAGAATTTCATTGGCTGTACAGCAGATACCTGAAAGCTGGATACCCTTTGCACCCTTTGATTTGGCATAGTCAATCATATCCTCTCTCTGGGATACGGCTACGAGAATCTCTGCCATGACGGGCTCATGTCCGTGGATAATGACATTTACATGATCTTCTTTCATGACGCCCAGGTTGGCTTCGGATTGGAGCGGATAGGGTGTTCCAAAGAGAATGTCCTGGAGATCTGTTGCCAGCATGGAACCACCCCATCCATCGGCCAGGGCAGCTCTTGTGCCTTGCTTCATGAGGTTTTTGTAATCCATGTCAACGCCCATGTGGGTACGGTGCATGATTTCAACGACTTCTCTGTCGATGTTTCTGGGGAGCACACCCATCTTTTTCCAGAGTTCATAACGGGCCTTGGGTGCCTTTTTGAGGCTGAGGATGTTTCCTTCTGCTTTGCCCCATTCGCCCAGGGCAATTTCTGCCGTCTCAAGGGCGATTTCATCCATATCTCTGTCAAGCTCTTCTCCATCCACTTCCACAGTGGTGGCAACGCCAAGATATTCAGCCACTTCAAGAAGTTTGTCGAAGTCTTTAATCTGATACGCGTCGGTTTCTTTTTTTGCCACAGCCAGAAATACTTCGGCAACGCCTCTTCCATGATCGGAATGGGCGGATGCGCCACCGGCTATCATTCGGATAAAGTTTCTTGCTGCGATCGTGTTGGCTGTTGCACCGCAAAGACCTTGTCTGGTGTCTTCTCCTTCAATTCCTGCTTTGGGAAGGGGGAGACGGCATGGCCCCATGGAACAATTTTTACAGCATGTGCCTTGAATTCCAATGGCACATTGTTTCATGGAAAGGGCTCTGTCAAAAATTGTTTCTACGCCGAGTACATGGGATCGGGCTATCATTTCCTGTGACGCTACATCAATGGATGATTCAATTGGATCAGCCAATTTTGGGGCTTTTACCGCTTTTTTTTTGTCTTCTGCCACGTGAGGTTCCTCCTCATATTATTTAATTAACCCTTAACTAACGGATGAAGCATTCAGTCTTTTTTCAACATGGTTTAGATTTTAAACAACATGTTTGAAAAAAATGTATTTCACTTACCAGCAGATTGCATTATCTTCTAATATTTTTGAATTTAGACAATGCGGATCTTTGGGTTTTGGATGCTGTCATTGATACTTTTTTATCCTTGGGTGCGCCAGCCTTGGCGTCTCTTTCTTCCTGCTCTTTTGCCCTTTGTTCTCTGATGGCATCTTCTTCGGCTTTACGCTTGGCAACTTCTTCTGCGACTGCCTTGGCCTCTGCATCGGCCTTGGCCTTTGCTTCTGCCTCTACCTTTGCCTTGGCATCTGCGGCGGCCTTTGCTTTGGCATCTGCATCGGCTTTTACCTTTGCTTCTGCATCTGCCTTGGCTTTTGCTTCTATATCTGCTTTTGCCTTGGCTTGGGCTTCTGCATCGGCCTTGGCATCCACAGCAGGGGCTGCTTCCTTCACAGGCTCAGCCTTGGGGGCCGCAGCTTTTGGAGCCGCAGCTTTTGGTGCAGCCGCTGCCTCTGCTGCTGGTTTGGCAGCCGCAGCTTTGGGTGCAGCCGCTTTTTTCTCTTCTTCAATGGTGAGATCTGGTGCGGGTGCAAAGGCTGTAAAGTCTATTTCCACATCATCAAGTTGTTTTGTGATGGGGGAAACATCAAGGGCTGAGCCACCGTCGCAGATGAGATCCACAAAGGCTTTGGCAAGCTTGATGGCTTCGGGATGCCGCATGATCATGATGTCGGAGCCAGCCATGAAATAAGAAACAGCACCCACAGCCTCCATGAGGATACCCCGACGTTCAGGATCACCCAGTTCAGGAGCCTCTTCAGCGGTCAGTTTGGCCTCTTTACATTTCCAGACTTCATTGGCCAGGTTGTTGATCATGGGATTTTGTAGTTTATCATCACCCTGGGCCATGGCTGCCATGCTCAGGCGCTCCATGACGGAGTAGGAATACTCAAGACCGTATCCCAATCCACCAGTGGTGGGGTCTACAATAACTTTGTCCAGGGGTACACCCAGGTTTTCAAGAAGAATGTTGACCTGTTTTGCCAGGTTTACATCAATGGGAGATGAAGAGATAATGGCATGACCGTAGCCCATGGCCGCTGCACCAATACCCTTATGATTTTTTTCTTCCACAGGGCCCAGGATCAGATTTTCTCCCTGGCACGCTTCTGCCACTGCCTTAAGAACTTCTTCATCCTTGGCAGGCGATGCACAGCCCCATACGATCAAGGGGACATCAATGGCATCCACCACTTTTTTTACGATGGCAGCAGCGTCGGCAGGACTTGCATCCTTATCATTGGGATCAATGCTTTTTAGCTGAAGAACAATAAGTTGTGCACCAAAGTCGTCAATGCATTTTTTTGCCCATGCCGCCGGATCACCAAGGACATCTTTAAATGGAGCCATGGCTGCTGCTGGCCACTCTTCGGGCTTAATGTCCCAGATTTCCATGGCAACAATGGGTTTGCCGGGCATTTTGCCTTCAAACTGGTAAAAAGGATAACATGTCTGGCCGCCGATGGTTAATGCGTTATCACCTTTTCCAATGGTGATTGCTTTAATTCCGCCAGCATAGGATTCTTTTGTAAGTTCAAATCCCACTCTTACCTCCTTATAAGTTTATAGTTATTGGTTGCGGGTTGATTATGGATAGTATGATCAATGGGGCAACAATCATACATTATGAATGGAAGAAACAGGGGGGGAGGGTAGGTGTGGAAAGGGGATAAAAAAAATGTGAGTGCAATGGGGAAACATGTTGTAGAAACACCTTTCAAGTTGCATTGTCTCTGAAGTTTTTGAATTAATTTATGGCCCACCATCCACCTTTATTACATGTCATATTGCATGTTTAATTGAATTATGCCACAAAAACTAACATACATGATTTACATCCAGGGACAGGTTTTGTCAATAGATGGGAGATCAAAAAAAATACAAAGTCAAAAATAAAGAAAATTTTAGATATTTTTAAAAATGTTTGATATAATTAGTAAATGAATGTCATTCACTGTCAACATTCTCGTTTTTTTGCATAAAAACCCAGGCTGTAAATGAAAAATAGAGAATGTTTTTTTGGCAAATGTGCAAATAGTTCTTGACGAGTAATGCACATTATAAGATTATTCCCGATAAACTATTGTGATGGTAATTTGGTTCTGTTCATATTAGAACCGTTTATTCTTAACTCGTGATTTGTAAGTTCTCTGGGTTTGTTAAGCCATTTTTGTATAACCCATTAAAATTATTAGAACGTAATTTTTTATTTTGATTGTATCTCTACTATTAAATTCAATAGGTTATGAGAACTTATAACGGACGGGTTCTTAAAGTCTTAAGCAGATGAATACCTGACCCTAAAAGTTTCCAGACAATAGCTTTAAAAAAAATGATTATCTAAAATTCATGATAATTTAAATAGTTGTGGCAGGTAATCTTGTCACCTTGGTTTGTATAGAAAACTGAACGGCTCATCCCCTGAGCCCAAATATTAAAAAGGAGTTTTACCATGGCATTGGATCCAACCAAACATGCTGACTGGGAAATTGCCCAGGATGCAGAAAAAGACATGCTGACCATTTATGAAATTGGTGAAAAACTTGGTCTGACCAAAGAGGAATTGCTTCCCCAGGGTCATTACATCGCCAAAATTGATTTCCGTGCAGTACTTGAGCGTCTTAAAGACAAACCCGATGGAAAGTACATTGATGTAACCGCCATTACTCCCACCCCCCTTGGTGAAGGGAAATCAACCTGTTCCATGGGTCTTGTTCAGGGCCTTGGTAAAATTGGTAAAAATGTTTCCGCTGCCATTCGTCAGCCTTCAGGTGGACCCACCATGAATATTAAGGGTTCTGCGGCAGGCGGTGGTTTGGCACAGTGTATTCCCCTGACTCCCTTTTCTCTGGGATTCACCGGTGATATTAATGCTATCATGAACGCCCATAACCTTGCCATGGTTGCGCTGACATCCCGTTTGCAACACGAGAGAAACTACACCGACGAGCAGTTGGAAAGACTTTCCGGCATGAAGCGTATTGACATTGATCCCACACGGGTTGAGATGGGCTGGATCATGGATTTTTGCTGTCAGGCTCTGAGAAATATCATCATCGGCATCGACGGCGTTAATGGTAAATCCGACGGTTTCATGATGAAATCAAAGTTCGGTATTGCCGTCTCCTCCGAGGTTATGGCCATTCTGGCCGTTGCCAGGGATCTCAAGGACATGCGTGAAAGAATGGGCAAGATTGTTGTTGCCTACACCAAGAAAGGCAAAGCAGTTACCACCGAGGATCTTCAGGTGGCAGGTGCCATGACCGCGTGGATGGTTGATGCCCTGAATCCTTCCCTTATTCAGTCCCTGGAAGGCCAGCCCGTTCTTGTTCATGCGGGTCCTTTTGCCAACATTGCCATTGGTCAAAGTTCCATCATTGCTGACAGGGTCGGCCTAAAACTTGCCGATTATCATGTCACAGAATCTGGATTTGGTGCGGACATTGGATTTGAGAAATTCTGGAACCTCAAATGCCGTTTTTCTGGTCTCGTGCCTGATTGTGCTGTTGTTGTTGCCACCATCCGTGCCCTTAAGTGCCACGGTGGAGCCCCGGTTCCAGTTCCTGGTAAACCCATGCCTGAAGAGTATGCTTCAGAGAATGTGGATTGGGTTGCCAAGGGATGTGAGAACCTTATTCATCACATCAGAAACGTCAGAAAAGCTGGTATCAGCCCTGTTGTCTGCATTAATGCCTTTTACACTGACACCGATGCTGAGATTGCCAAAGTTCGTGAGCTTTCTGAGGCTGAGGGTGCCCGAGTTGCACTTGCCCGTCACTGGGAGCAGGGCGGAGACGGTGCCATTGAGTTTGCAAACGTTGTTGTTGAAGCTTGTGAAGAGAAAACAGAATTCAAGTTCCTCTATGAGCTTGACATGCCCATCAAAGAGAGAATTGAGCTCATTGCCAAGGAAGTGTATGGTGCCGATGGTGTTGACTACTCCAACGAGGCAAATTCCGCCATTGCCAGAATCCAGGCAGATCCCGAACTTGCCAAGCTTGGTATGTGCATGGTGAAGACCCATTTGTCTTTGTCTGATAATCCTGCTCTCAAGGGTGTTCCCACAAACTGGAGACTCAATATCCGAGAAGTTCTCACCTATGGTGGTGCCGGATTCATCGTTCCTGTGGCAGGAACCATCAGCCTCATGCCAGGAACAGGTTCCAACCCCGCTTTCAAACGTGTTGACGTGGATGTGGAAACCGGTAAAGTTGAAGGTGTATTCTAAGATTTAATTAAATATATGGCTATCCTTGCAATTATAGTGCCGTTCATTTGATTTCATATATGTATTTAAATATAACCTGCTGATATTATAAACAACTTTGACTCGGCATAGTATGAACCCATATGAAACTATCTATAGTTCGAATTATCAGCCCGAAAGTTCTTTGTGCTTTTGGAGGAATGATTCTCTAAAATGGGGTTATTGCTCCAGGACGTTTTGGATTGAAAAATCAAGGATACCAATATCTGCCCATTAATGGCGTATTTTCAATAATGCTTTACTTCCCCGGCCTGGTGGCTGGGGGAATGAAGCGTTATTGTCATTATGGAGGGTGGGGACTGATTCATATTTTTACAAAAATCAGGAGAAATATAGAAAAATGACAGCAGAAATTATTAGTGGTACCAATATTCGCAAGGATATTCTTGCGGAAGTAAAAGCAGATGTTGAAGAGATGAAGGCTAAATATGGAAAGGTGCCTGGACTGGTAACGATTCTTGTGGGTTCCAGCCCTGCATCCATCAGCTATGTGACCCTTAAAGTAAAAACTGCCCTCAGTGTTGGATTTAAAGAGATCCAGGATGATCAGCCAGTTGATATATCAGAAGAAGCGCTTCTTGCCCTCATCGACAAGTATAACAAGGATCCTGAAATTCATGGTATCCTGGTTCAGCTTCCCCTTCCCAAACACATTGATGACAAGAAAGTATTGAATGCCATTGATCCTGATAAGGACGTGGATGCATTCCATCCTGTGAACGTAGGTCGCCTGATGATCGGCGGTGACGAAGCAAAATTTTTGCCCTGTACCCCTGCGGGTATCCAGGAAATGATCGTACGCTCCGGCACAGAAACCTCCGGTGCCGAGGTGGTTGTTGTGGGTCGTTCCAATATCGTTGGAAAACCCATTGCCATGATGATGGCCCAGAAGGGTGTGGGTGCCAACGCCACGGTTACCATCGTTCATACCCGAACCAAAGATCTGGCCGCCCATTGTAAACGGGCTGATATCCTTATCGTGGCAGCAGGCGTTCCCGATCTGGTGAAACCTGAGTGGATTAAACCCGGTTCCACAGTTATTGATGTAGGGGTTAACCGTGTGGGCATGAACGAAGCCACTGGTAAAGCCATTCTCAAGGGTGATGTGGATTTTGAAAAGGCAAAGGAAATTGCCGGAAAGATTACCCCGGTACCCGGCGGTGTTGGACCCATGACCATTGCCATGCTCATGAAAAACACTTTGAAATCTGCACAGCTAAGTATGAAGTAAAGGTACCATTCCCCATTTTTAAGGGAAGAATTTGTATGAATATAAAGGCCGGGGGAATTTTCCTCCGGCCTTTTTTTTATATGAAAGAGTAGATCTATCTAACACTCTTTCAATCTTCGTTGTGGGCAGGCCGAGGCCAGAATACGGTCTGCCCGTGGCAGTTTATTAGAAAATAAAACTTCCGGGCAACCTCAGCAGAGCCCCCGGGGAGGGGTAATGGAACAGACCAATTGGGCTGTCTAACAGTTCCGGGTCGCTTCCATTACCCCTCCCCGGGGGCGGCATACAGCCATTTGGCTCCGCGTCTACGACCCAATATTCGTTGTGTTCAGCAGGACATGACCGTTTATATGAAAATCAGGCAATCGTATCAGCGGGAAAGGTTTGGATAGAGCCATCCAGGGTCATGGCAGTCCAATCCCCTGCCTCGTCCTTTGCCTTGACCAGACAATCCATCTTTGTGCCATCTTTCAGGGAAATGGTACAAGGCGTGGTACCGTCAAAGGTGGAGATCTCTTTGAATTGTTTTTTTGCTGCAAGATCTTTGAATTTTTGGGCAGATTCTTCAAAAATGAGGATTCTTGCATACTCTTCGGGGGCTGCTGCTTTCATTTCCTGCCTCAAAGCACTGATCTCTTCTTTTTGCCCTGCAATGACCTTGAGTACCTTTTCCATCTCTTTTTTTTCCGCCGAAGGGATGGAAAATAAAATTTGTTTTTGAATGTTTATATCAGCTTCAATATAATTAATTTTTCTTAAGATGTCTTGTGCGGTATTGCCCATGTTTTTTATCCTATACTTTTTTGAAAAGATTCCCAAAAAATAAGAGAATGTTGTGAAGAAATGTCAATCAGTTAATGTCGAATACTGAATATTCTTTTTTTATGGAGGGAATCATATCTTTTTTGAGAAAATGTGCAACAAAAAGTTGACCTTTTCATCGGGCTGTAATCGCTGCCGGGGAGCAAAAATTTGGATAGAGAACCAGAAGGGGTGAGAAAAACTTTGCTTTTGGTTGAATTAGTCCTTATATATTATTGCAACCGATACGGGTAATTGGGCTTTATCACAATATGGGTAAATTTGAATACCCCATGCCCCAAGAATCGCAATTTTGTGTTTTGAAGTGGCAGTTATTGTGATTAAGTTCCTTAATCTTTCTTAATAATATTATTTTTTGGGAGTGAACATGGGTAAAGTTATTGCATTGGCTGGAAAGGGTGGGGTGGGAAAAACCACTGTGGCATCACTTGTACTGAGGTATCTGTCAACAAATAAGTGCTCCCCGGTGCTTGCCGTGGACGCAGACCCCAACTCCAATCTGGGGGAAACCCTGGGCCTGAATGTTGAAAAAACCGTGGGAGATATCCGGGAAAATTTTATGAAAGATCCCCAGGGGGTTCCCTCGGGTATGGATAAAATTGTCTATCTTGAGATGCTCATGAACCAGGTACTCATTGAGAACAAAGACTTTGATCTTCTGGTCATGGGTCGCCAGGAAGGTCAAGGATGTTATTGCATGGTGAACAATATCCTGAACCGGTTTTCAGAAGAGCTGGAAAAAAGTTATAAATACCTTTTGGTGGACAATGAAGCGGGCATGGAACATCTGAGTCGCCGCACCAGTGGCAAGGTGGATATGCTGCTTCTGGTGACGGATTATGCCCTGCGGGGACTTAGGGCCGTGGGCCGCATCGCTTCAATGTTGGATGATCTCAAGCTCACGGTGGGGAGCGTGGGGTTGGTGGTGAACCGGGCACCGGAAACCCTGGGAGATGTTTTTCTGGAAGAGGTGGAGAAGATTGGCATTCCCATCGTTGGCACCATTCCCAATGATGATGCATTGCTCGAGTTTGATATGGAGCGAAAATCCCTTCTGGAATTGCCCGATGATTCCCTTGGGGTCATGGCTGTGAAGCAGATGATGGAAAAAGTGATGGGTACTGTTAATACTTAAGCCATGGAAATTTAAATGGACAGGCTTGATGCCATATTTTCACCTGAATCCATTGTCGTGATTGATCTTTCCGCCAGAAGGACAAGGTGAGCCTCAGTGCCATGGTGAAAAATTATCCTGAAATAAAGGAATTGGACATCAACCCCCTCTTTGTCCATGCCAGGGGAGAAGGCACCACGGTGGCTGATATTATTATTACCCTTGCTCCCCCACTTATCTCACTGGAGTGACGATGATTCTTCGGGGTACCCACTCTCCATCTTCTGATTTGACATCTTCTCTTTTTCCAGTGGTACTGAAGGTGCCGGAACACATCTGGGAGCTGCCCCCCCCCCAACGAGTGAAAGCCCTTGGGATGCTGGCCCGGGAGAGTGTTTCTCTTTCAGCCAGACAGACAGGTGTCACCATCAAGGAATTTCCAAAGGGAAATCGGGGTCAGCCCCTTCCCTGGCGAGATGTTCACTGGTCCCTCACCCACAAGCCGCTTTATGTGGCCGGGGTGGCATCTTTGTATTCGGTTGGAATAGATATTGAGCTGATAAAGCCTGTCTCTTCCAGGTTGTTTGGTCGAATTTGTTCTGAACAGGAGGCGGGGCTTTTTCGTGCCCCCCCGGGGGAGATTGTTTTTTTTCGGTGTTTTACGGCCAAAGAAGCAGTGTTAAAACTCCATGGGGTGGGATTGAGCGGGTTAAGCGATGTGTCGGTGGTGGATGTTGTCGACTCCCTGCATTTGGAACTCTCTTACAAAGGGATTTTTACCAGGGTAGAACACTTGATGCTGGATGGCCATCTGGCATCCATTGCCGGAATCAGAACCAATGTGGTGTGGGCCCAGGGAGCTACTTAAAACTTAAATAATAAGGAGATGGAGATTATGGCACAAGGTAATGGATTCAGTATGAACGAATGTGACGGAAACAAAGGCCCCTGTCCGCCACCAAAGGGTCTTCCCCAGGCGGATTTTTCAACCCTTATTGTCTCTTTATATTCAACGGCCCTGGTGCAGATGGGGGAGATGCCAGATCCGGCCACGGGTGCCCGAACTAAAAATTTGGATGTGGCCCGGCAGACGGTTGATATCATTGATGTTCTCCAGAAAAAGACCAAGGGAAATCTGGATTCCGAAGAGGCTCATCTCATCAACAGCCTTCTCCATGAATTGCAGATTGCCTATGTAAAAGCCAAGAGGTGTTAATGCAGGTCTCCTCTCCGGCAAAAATTAATCTTTTTCTTCATGTCACCGGCAGGCGAGATAACGGTTATCATGACCTGGAAACAGTTATGGCCTGTGTGGATTTGTGTGATTGGATGAGCCTGGATTTCCATGCGTCGGATATTTCTGTGTCATGCAGCCATCCCCAGGTACCCGAGGATGAAACCAACCTTGCCCACAGGGCAGCCACCATTTTCTGGGAGACGCTTGCCCGTAAAAGGGGGGTGGCCCATGTGCCCGGGGGGGTTGCCATCGTCATTGATAAACAGATCCCTGTGGGGGGAGGGCTCGGGGGGGGCAGCAGTAATGCTGCCACGGTTTTAAAGGCATTGAACCAGCGGTTTGAATCTCCATTCTCCGTCTCGGCACTCATGGAGATGGGGTTGCGTCTGGGGGCGGATGTTCCTTTCTTTATTCGGGGGGGGGCAGCCCTGGCCCGGGGAGTGGGGGAAGTCTTGACCCCCTGTCTACTGAAACGTCCCTGTAAAATATTACTGGCCAGTCCCGGGATATCGGCATCAACCGCCAAGGTCTATAAAAATATCAAATTAGCATTGACAACAGAGCACAAATCTAATAATAATGCTCTGATTATTGCGTGTGAGGAGAACCGGGTGCTGAACATCAACGTGGAGTTACACAATGATCTTGAAAAATCTGCGTGTGAGTTGTACCCAGAGATCCAGGCATTTAAAATGGAGATGGCCAGTCTACTAACCCAAAAGGTTATGATGACAGGAAGTGGGGCCACTTTTTTTGTGCTGTTCTGGGAAGATGGACAGGCAGAGTGCGCTTTTGACATGCTGTCCCGGAGATGGCATGGTGATGCAAATAAGCGCGTTTTTCTAACTTCTTTTTTATGACGCATTCATGGGGCGTCGTCAAGTGGTAAGACACAGGATTTTGATTCCTGCATTCGGAGGTTCGAATCCTCCCGCCCCAGCCACTTTTTAAAAATTTAAGATTTGCGAAGAAGAGAATTTATATGAATGGTATGTCGGTTTTCTCGGGAAATTCCAATAAAGCCCTTGCCCAAAGCATTTCTGATTATCTTTCGCTGCACCTTGGCAGAGCAAAGATAGATCGGTTCAGTGACGGTGAGATTCAGGTGGAAATTCAGGAAAACGTCAGGCGCCAGGAGGTTTTTGTTATACAATCCACCTGCGCTCCGGTAAATGATAATATTTTTGAGCTTTTGCTCATGATTGATGCGCTAAAACGCTCCTCTGCCAGCTATATCACGGCGGTTATTCCCTACTTTGGGTATTCCCGGCAGGATAAAAAAGTAGCTCCCAGGGTTCCCATCAGTGCAAAGCTGATTGCCGATCTCCTGACCCAGACCGGGGCTCACAGAGTCATTACCCTGGATCTTCATGCGGGTCAAATTCAGGGTTTTTTTGATATTCCCGTGGATAATCTCTACGCGGCACCTGTTATTCTGGATCATATCAAAGCCAATTTTTCCGGTGATCTTGTCGTGGTCTCCCCCGATGCCGGAGGTGTGGAACGGGCCCGGGCCTTTGCCAAAAGACTTCATGCTGGCCTTGCCATTGTTGATAAACGACGAAGTGCCCCCAATCAAGCCAAAGCCATGGCTATTATTGGAGATGTAAAGGGTAAAACGGCCCTTATCTTGGATGATATGGTGGATACGGCAGGAACCCTTACAGAGGCTGCGGGCATTATTGAAGAAAAAGGGGCAAAGGCGGTTCATGCCTGCTGCACCCATGCGGTTTTGTCTGGACCTGCTGTGGATCGGATAACTAATTCTTCTCTGGAAAGCCTTATGGTCACCGATACCATTCCGTTATCCGAGGCAGCTTCAAACTGTGAAAAGATCACCCAGGTTTCCATCTCAAAACTTGTCAGTGAAGCCATTCTTCGAAGTTACAGGGGAGATTCTGTAAATTCTCTTTTTGTATAGAAAATAATATGACAGATCTGTGCAACGGCACAGATACGGAGGAACAAACTTTTGGAACTAATAGATTTAACAGGATCAATAAGATCGGGCAGTGGAAAGAGTGCTGCCCGTGCCCTTAGAAAAAACGAGCTGTTACCAGCGGTTATTTATGGACCTGAGACCGAGCCAGTACCGGTTTCCGTTCCTACCTATGCTTTTTCTGAAATTATCAGAAAAAACGGGACAAGCGGTATCTTCATGAAACTGGTTGTGGAAGGTGATTCTAAGGATTCACGCACCGTGATGCTCAAAGATTTTCAGATGGATACTTTTCGCCTGAATTATCTTCATGCGGACTTTCAGGAGATCAACCTTGATAACACAATCACCGTTACCGTCCCCGTGGAAACCAGTGGAGAAAGCAAGGGCGAGCAAGAGGGTGGTATGGTTCAGGTAATCCGGCGTGAGCTGGATGTGATCTGTCGACCTGCTGATACGCCTGATAGTATTGTCATTGATATCTCAGAACTTGAAATCGGTGATTCTGTTCATGTGGAATCCATTGATCTGGGTCCGGATGTTGAAATCCCCCATGAGGTGAATTTTACGGTTCTCACTGTGGTACCGCCCACTGCAGCTGAAGAGGAAGCCACCGAAGATGATGAAGATCTGGACATTGACGTTGACGTTGACGCTGATGCTGATGCTGAAGAAGCATCGGTGAGCGAGTAAGCCTATCTTAAGGGTAAATATTATTTATAAGTACCCGGGCATATATTCCTCAAAACAAAACCTATAAATATCAATGATATATGTCTGTAGGATACCGAAAAACATATGTGTGGCTACTTATGAAAGAGTAGACGTCTCTAATATTCTTTTATGCTTCGTTGTGGCCAGGCGAGGCCAGAATATGGTCTGCCCGTGGCAGTTATAGAATAAAAAATGTACGGTGAGTCCCACCGGATCTTAAGCCTGTGGAGAGGGTAGCGCTGGCTGAAATTTTTTTTCAGTGAAATTACCTTTGTGAAACAGGAAGAAAAAGATAAATAATATTGATTACCTTAGATTTTTCAGGACGATTTATCCATGTCTCAAAATAGTGGTGTTATGGTGGTGGGTTTGGGCAATCCCGGCAGGGAATATGTCCGAACCCGTCATAATATTGGTTTTCTCATCCTTGAGGCCCTTGCCTCCCAGGCTAACCTGGGCTTTAAAAATGCCCGCTTCGAAGCCCAGTGTGCCAAGGGTGTTTTTCATCAACGGCAAATTATTTTGCTCAAACCCCAGTCCTACATGAACCGAAGTGGCTTTCCCATCCAGAAACTCTCCTCCTATTTTAAAATTCAACTTTCTGACATTATTGTTGTCCATGATGACCTTGACCTTCCCTTTGGGCGCATCCGTGTGGCCTATAACCGGGGACACGGGGGCCATAATGGGATTCGTTCCATTATTGATGCCTTTGGCGGCAACAAGGCCTTTAATCGTGTTCGGGTGGGGGTTGGCAGGCCCCGGCAGGAATCTGGAGCGGTGGGCCATGTGTTGGGAAAATTTACCCCGGACGAAATAAAACAACTTGACGATGTCGTGGCAGCAGGGGCAGATGCCTGTGTGACCCTCATCGAAACAGGGGTCTCCTCGGCCATGAACCTCATTAATAAAGGATAATACCAATCCTTTGTCAATTTTAAAATCGTATTATTGTGTCTTTTGCTGTTGAATACTCCCCTCCTTTGTTTAACTAATCCTTCAATAAAAACCAAGTGCTCCACATGGATTTTGACCCAAGATTAGAATTGCTGTTTTGTATTTGCCGTGGGTGCGAATTTGTGGTATATTATTACATGATGGGCAAAATGTTGCTGGTAATATTCGAAAGAAAAATAGACGCAAAAGGCCCCTGGAAATATACCCTGATTTGTTTTTGAACAGGAATATCAAAAATTTTATCCTTCCAAAATGGTGGGGGGTTTAAAATATTATTTTTGATGTTGTGGCAATGGGTCAAAGGCGGTATATCCACGGTCCTCACTTAAGAATAGGGGGAGAATCCACAATGGCAGAAGTGCTTGCACCTGAAAAAAAAGAGTTTTTTAAAGGAGACCTGGCTGTGTATCCAGCCCATGGCGTGGGGTGTATCGAGGCCATTGAAAGTAAGGAAATTAACGGTGAAAGCATGGATTTTTATATGATGAAAATCATAGAAAATGGCATGGTCATCATGATTCCAACTTGCAATGTTGAATCTGTCGGTCTCCGGCAGGTAATTCCGAAAAATGAGATTCCCCAGGTTTACGAGGTTATGCAGAGAAAGGGAGCTTCTGCTGATAATCAAACCTGGAATCGCAGGTACCGCGAGTACATGGATAAAATTAAAACCGGGTCAATCTATGATGTTGCAGAAGTGTTCAGGGATCTATTTCAGCTTAAGCTTGAAAAAGATCTATCCTTTGGAGAGCGTAAACTTCTGGATACTGCCCAGAGCCTGCTTGTGCAGGAGTTATCCACAGCAAAAGATATAGATGAAAAATTAATGATGAAGGAAATTGAGAAATTATTTGATTAGACGATTTCCTTATATCAAAGCTTGACTTTCGGCCTTAACCGTTGGTCTGGAAAGAGGGGCGGTTCCTTACTAATTATGGATTTGTGTTGTTAAATCACAATCCATAATTATGGGGCGATACCAATTCCAATCAGCCAACTCCGAAAGTCGAGTCAATATCGTACTCCATCTAAACCGGAAGATGCCATTGCAGGTGCCTTTCGGTTTTTTGTTGGGAAATAGGTAAGGGCTTGTCTTGAAGGATCTAAGACGGTCATTTTGTGGGTGGATATGAACAATATGGATAGCATTATTGAGATAAAAAGTGAAATAAGCAGTGAGTCAGAGGAGATCGGGCAGCGACTTGATACGATTGTGGTTCAGATGGCAGATAAGATCTCCCGGGGCAGTGTGGCTGCCATGATCCGTTCAGGTGATGTTCGGGTCAATGGACTCAAAAAAAAACCGGGATACCGGGTGAAACCTGGAGATGAGATCTCAGGTAGACTTACCATCCCCTCTTTGCCCTTTGTTTCGCCAAAACCCATGTCCCTGGATATCATCCATGAAGATCACTATATCCTGGTTATCAATAAGCCTGCGGGCATGGTGGTTCATCCAGCCCCGGGCAGTTGGGCAGATACCCTTGTGAACGGGTTGCTTGATCATTGTCCTGGCATTGAGGGAGTGGGGGAAGATGCGCTTCGTCCTGGTATAGTCCATCGCCTGGACAAAGATACCAGTGGTATCATGGTGGTGGCAAAAACTTCTGCAAGCCATGATTTCTTAAAAAAAGCATTTAAATATCGACGGGTGGAAAAACAATACCTTGCCCTGGTATCTGGTGAAATCCATGAGACTTCAGGAACGGTCACCCTGCCCATTGGTCGTCATCCGGTGAAACGAAAACGAATGGCCGTGGATCTTTCCCATGGGAGATCTGCCATCACCCTGTGGCATAAACGGGCCCAATGCACGGGGGCAACTTTGGTTGAGGTGGCCCTTAAAACCGGAAGAACCCATCAGATTCGAGTGCATTTCAAGGCATTGGGCTATCCCCTGATAGGGGATACCTGTTATGGACGTCGCTGGAGAAAAAAGGCAGAAAAAAACATGCTTCCCATTGAACGGGGCGTGTCTCGGCAAATGCTCCATGCATGGAAACTTGGATTTTGTCATCCCTGGTCTGGGCGGCGCATGGCGTTTATGGCCCCCCTGGCAGAGGATATGAAGGATCGTCTCTGCGCCCATGACTTGTGGGACAAAAACAAGATGAACAGCTTTTAGCAACTACTACTTAAATGGTGATGGGGTATCATGAGCTGACCATTTGCTGGGGTTAGGAAAATAAAAAAAGCGTTGATGTCCAGCCTGTGGCTGGTTATCAACGCTTTTTTAGTCTTTCGGGTAAAGTTTAAACCCGTCAAATAGATTCTAAGACCGTATTCTGGCCCTGGCCTGCCCACAACGAAGCTTGAAAGCTCCTCTTGATTTGCCGGGACTTTCTTATAAAAATATACATGGCCGTCACCAGTGCCATAACGAATATTGAAAATGGTATTATGCCGCCCCCCCCGACGGGCAATGGGCCCGGCCGGAACCGTAGACGGCCCAATTGGCCGGTGCCTATTACCCATCGGGGGGGGCTGTGCTGAGGTTGCCTGACAGTTCTATTTTCTAATAAAAAAGTGTCTGAGTATATATTTTTCAAAATGAAACATAGAGATATCAATGGTATATGTCCGTGGAATATCAAAAAATATATGTGTGGGTACTTACAAGCCGTCAGAGGTATTTTTAAGGGTAATGACATTCTGACTCATTACCCCATTAGGCGGCAGTATCGCATCAGGCAGCCTTTTTGATGGTGATGGCACACACCTTGAACTCGGGTATCTTGGCAATGGGATCAAGTTTGGCATTGGTGAGCCGGTTGGCTGCAGCTTTTGCAAAGTGGAATGGAATAAAAATGGTGCCATCCACGGCCTTGGCTGAGACATTGAGCCGGGCCTTTATTTTGCCCCGGCGTGAGAACACATTTACCATCTCTCCATCCACCATATCCAGTCCGGCTGCATCATTGGGGGAAATTTCCACAAAACAGTCCGGTGACAGTTGATTTAATCCATCTGATTGCATGGTCATGGTACCGGTGTGATAATGGTAGATTACCCGTCCGGTGGTGAGCATGAATGGATAGGCATCATCGGGCAATTCCGCAGGGGGTTGATGCTCAATGGCATGAAAAAGACCTTTGCCCCTGGTGAACTGGGCCGTATGAAGGATGGGTGTTCCCGGGTGTTCTTCTGTGGGACAGGGCCAGTGAATGCCTGTCTGTTCAATACGATCCCAGGTGATGCCGCCGTAGGAGGGGGTGACCACCCGGATCTCTTCAAAAATTTCCTCGGCATTTTCATAGTGCATGGGCGTTCCCATGCGGGTGGCAAGTTCACAGAGTATTTTCCAGTCATCCCAGGCAAATCCAGGCCCTTCCACGGCCTTTCTCACCCGCTGAACCCGTCGTTCGGTGTTGGAAAAGGTGCCGTCTTTTTCCGCAAAACAAAAGGCAGGAAAAACCACATCTGCCATCTGGGCTGTTTCGGTGAGGAAAATATCCTGTACCACCAGGAATTCCAGGTTAGCAAATGCTTTTTCCGCATGGTTCAAATCCGGATCAGACACCATGGGATTTTCACCGATGATGTACAGAGATTTCAATTCCCCCAGTGCAGCTTTTTCTATCATTTCTGTGACAACCAGGCCGGGTGTGGTGGACAGTCCCCTCACATCCCAGGCCGCCTCGTATTTTTTGGCCGTGTTGGGATCTGCCACGCTTTGATAGGCGGTGAAGACATTGGGAAGTCCTCCCATGTCACAGGCACCCTGGACATTGTTCTGGCCCCTTAAGGGATTAACGCCACCTCCGGGTTTTCCCAGGTGACCGCAGAGCATGGAGAGATTGGCCAGGGACTTTACATTGTCTGTACCACAGGTGTGCTGGGTGATTCCCATGCAGTAGAGGATGGCTGCAGAACGGGCCCGGGCAAATTTTCTGGCCGTGGCCACAATGTCATCGGCGGCAATGCCAGTGATGGCTTCCACATAGTCCGGGGTGTATTTTTTAACGGCTTCAGCCAGGGCCTCAAAGCCTTCGGTGCGCTCTTCAACAAATTTTTTATCCTGAAGATTTTCATCAATGATGACATGCATCAATCCATTGATCCAGGCAATGTCTGTTCCCAATTGGGGTCGCAGCCAGGTGTTGGCATGCTGGGTAAGTTTTATCCGTCTGGGATCCACCACAATAAGGGTTTTACCGTGCAGGGCCGCCCGTTTCACAAAGGTGGACAATACGGGATGGTTTTCAGTGGTGTTGGATCCTGTTACCAGGATCACATCTGCACTTTCAACGTCAGCGATGGTGTTTGTCATTGCGCCACTTCCAAATGCTGCAGCCAGACCGGCTACGGTGGAGGAATGTCACAGTCGGGCGCAATGGTCGACATTGTTTGTCTTGAGTACAGCCCTGGCAAATTTCTGGGCAATGTAGTTCTCTTCGTTGGTCACCCTGGCCGAGGTGAGCAGGCCCATGCTGTCTGAGCCGGAACGATCTTTGATTTCATTTAATCGGGTGGCCACAAAATCCAGGGCTTCATCCCAGGTGCTTTCGGTGAGTTTACCCTCTTTTTTGATCAGGGGGGTGGTCAGACGCTTAGGGGATCCCACAAAATCATATCCATATCGCCCTTTGACGCAAAGGCTGCCGTTATTGGGAACAACGTCCCTGCCAGCACTGTTGATTCCCACAATTTTATTGTCCTGGACAGAGAGTTCCATCTGGCAACCCACACCGCAGAAAGAGCAGGTGGTGCGTACTCGTTTGATGTTTTTAAAGCGTGTCTTGGCCTTTAGACTCTCTTTGGGGATTAAAGCCCCCACCGGGCAGACTTCCACACATTCACCACAAAAAACACAGTCAGAATCTTTCAGGGCCACATCGGTTCCGGCAATGATTTTGGTGTCCGCTCCCCGGTAACCAAAATCAATGGCGTTGTTCACCTGGACTTCTCTACATGCCTGGACGCATCGGCCACAGAGAATACAGCGGGAAAAATCCCTTTGAATAAATGGGTTTTCCCTTTCAATGGGATATTTGGATTCAGACAATGGCATATGTCGAGTGGTGACCTGGTATCGATAGGCCAGATCCTGGAGCTTGCAGTCTCCCCACACTGGGCACAGTTCATTGTACTGATCGGCTTCCAGGGTTTTTAATTGGAAGGCGGTCCAGTCATCGGACTCAAAATCCCGGATGGCACAGTTGTGGTTCCCCGACGAAAGCATTAGCTGTATGATGTTTTTCCGGGCATTTATCACCTCTGCGGATTCTGAATGAATTACCATGCCAGGGGTTGCAGGGGCAGCGCAGGAGGCCACAAGATCCCTTGCCCCTTTAACTTCCACCACACAGATGCGACATGCGCCGGTGGGTGTTGTTCCTTTCAGGTGGCACAGGGTGGGAATGAAAATATTGTTCCGATGTGCGACGTCAAGGATGGTTTCACCGGGCTCAAAGGTAAACGGGTTGTCATCAATGTAGATAATATCTTCTTTACCCATGGGTTTTCCTCATTAAATAGTAAATTAGCCAGAATGCGGGGGTGCTTCCAATTTTATTCGCCCTGGAGGGGTGTTATTGGGCCATCGGTGTCTGGCTTGTGTTAGTGGGTTCTGAATTTTTCATCAGACCCCATGCTTTTGCAGAAGGCCATGGCGCAAAGGGCGAAATAAACGACAACGCCATGCCTCAAGCCTGTCCCATGATACTCCTAAAAACAACTTGTTTGTCAACCCATCAATCATAACTCCTTGAAATCATTATTAGTGGTCAAGCTATTTTTTTTAAAAGCCTGATTTAATCATTTCAATAAATTATATAGAGTAAATATTTTGAGAACTTATGAGTGACGAGTTATCAATTTATATTATAAAACTTAAGTACATGATAAAAAGGTTTCTGTCAATGTGCCCTCTCCCTATTTTTTCAGCACATCTTGACTTTTTCCCGGGCAAGTGCTTATAAGACTATGATTAAATAATATAGACCAAATATACAATGGGGGGTATTTATGCTTCAATCTGTTATTTTGATGGGTGGTCTTGGACTCCTGATCGGTGGTGTACTGGCCTTTGCATCTAAAATTTTTTACGTTTATGTGGATCCTCTGGTGGCTGCCATTGATGATGTGCTTCCCGGTGCCAATTGTGGCGGTTGCGGATATCCTGGGTGTACACCCAATGCCGAGGCCATTGCCTGCGGGAAATCTTCACCAGATTCTTGTGTGGCGGCAGGTCCAGATGTGGCCATTGCCATTGCCGGGCTCATGGGAGTGATCATTGGCGAAAAAGAACCTGAAGTGGCAAAACCTGGATGCTATTATGGTACAAAGGACGCTGACGTTAAATATCTTTACGATGGTATTGACGATTGCAGGGCGGCTGCCATGGTGTTCGGTGGCATGAAAGAGTGCAATATCGGCTGTCTGGGGCTTGGTACCTGTGTGAAGGCTTGCCCCTTTGATGCTCTGTCCATGGGTGAAGATGGTATTCCGGTGGTGGATGAAGAAAAATGCACGGCATGTGGTACCTGCGAAAAGGTGTGTCCCAAGCATATTATTCGTTTGACATCGGCCTCTCGCAGAATTATGCGTGAATACACCGAAGATAAATGTGTCACTCCCTGTCAGCGGGCATGTCCCACGGGGATTGATATCCGGGAATATCTGGCCCGTATCCGTGAAGGAGATAATGCCGGAGCAGTCCAGGTGATCAAGGAACGTAATCCCTTTCCCACGGTGATCGGCCGTATTTGCCCGGCTCCCTGTGAGTCGGAATGTCGTCGCCAACTGGTGGATGAGTCCGTTGGTATTAATAATTTGAAGCGTTTTGTGTGTGATATTGAGATGGATCTGGGTGAGCGGGTACTTCCCTATAAGGCCCCTGAAACCGGTCGAAAAGTGGCCGTTCTGGGTGGCGGTGTAGAAGGGCTTTCCGCTGCTTTTTTCACGGCCAGGCTGGGGCATTCCCCCACCATTTTTGAGGCCACATCCACCCTGGGAGGGCTTTTAAGAATTGCCATCTCCGATGAACGTCTGCCCCAGCATGTACTGGACTGGGACATCGACGGTATTCTGGAAATGGGCGTTAAAGTAAAAACTGGCAAAAAAGCGGGTCAGGATGTCACCATTGCCTCGCTCTTAAAAGGCGGCTATGAAACGGTTTTCTCTTCCACGGGTGGCTGGGACAGCCGATTGGCCCGGGGAGAAATTGCCACGGTGTCCAATGTCTTTCCCGGTGGATATCTGATGATTGATTTGCTGCGCAGTGATGTGCAAAAGAATGAGCGCATTCCCTGTGAAGGAGACGTGGTGATTGTGGGGGGCGGTAATATGGCTCCCAAAGCGGTTAAGGTGTGTCGTGAACAGGGTGCCCAATCCATCACTGTGGTGGTTAGAACGGATGCAGCATCTTCTGCCTTTGATACGTCGGCTCTGGCCGCCATGGAAGCCCATGGTGCCACCATTGTCTATGCTGCCGGTGTCACCCGGGTTTTGGGTCAGGATGAAATGCTCCAGGCCGTTGAATTAATTGATATCCCCACGGGCGAGAAAACCCTTGTGGACGCAGATTCTTTAATCCTGTCAGCGGGAAGATTTCCGGAACTGGTGTTTTCACGCATTGAAGAAGCGGTGGCAGAAACAAAAGATGAGCTTGGGGATACCCCTAAAGAAGAGGCATCCAGTCATGACGCTCTTCCTGTGAAATGGCAAGGGGTGGAAATCTTTAAAGAACCTGCCAATAACAATGAATTAGGGATGCTTTCCCCTGCCGATGAACTCAGCGGTTACAGCGCTGCGGTGGTGGCCATTAATGGCGGACGTAGGGCCGCTGCTACGATTCATAGCGTGATGTACGGTATTCCGGTTTTGTCCGGACCTTATAAACCCGTGACCAAACGATCCATCCTCCAGGGTATCACCAAGGTGGAGGGGGTTCAGATTCTCCCCAGAAATATTATGCCGGTGAATGATGCGGCCACCCGGGCTGTGAAGACGGAGTTGGCTGCGGGCTACACCCCGGAAACGGCAAAGGCCGAGGCTGAACGTTGTCTGAAATGTGGTCTTTTGTGCTATGAACGGACCCAGGTAGAAACCTTGGATGATGAGGCGGAAAAGGCCGGAGAGTCTGCGGCCTGATATACGATGAATAATTATCTATTATAGGGCTTTCGTCCCTTATCTGCAAAGATTATATTGTATTAAAAAAGGGTGGTTCAGACCTGTCGTACCACCCTTTTTATTTTTTTATATGAAAGAGTAGACACACCTAACATTCTTTCGTGCTTCGTTGTGGGTAGACCGAGGCCAGAATACGGTCTGCCCGTGGCAGTTATAAGAAAATAAAACTTTCGGGCAACTTCAGCAGAGCCCCCTCCGATGGGTAATAGGAACCGGCCAATTGGGCTGTCTAACAGTCCCGGGCCGGGCCCATTGCCCGTCGGAGGGGGCGGCATGATATCATTTGGCTCCGCGTCTACGACCCAA
>Ga0208900_1000415_pt1 | contig 27107 bp, 17 predicted proteins | sample AntAceMetag02UKK_FD_184763 | JGI IMG/M metagenome (GOLD analysis project Ga0208900, IMG submission 184763) | Saline lake microbial communities from Ace Lake, Antarctica - Antarctic Ace Lake Metagenome 02UKK (SPAdes) (version 2) | ecosystem: Environmental > Aquatic > Non-marine Saline and... | reverse complement strand
ATCGCCCCGGCACCCAGCCCTGCCAGTCAAATTCAGAGACATTCTGGATTTTGCCGGAGCACATGGAAAGGCACAGGGCAATGGCCTGTAACAAGGTCGTTTTTCCGCTTCCATTGTCTCCCAGGACGAGGAATCTATCCGACAGATCTCCGGTCAAGTCATTGATGAAATCGACTTCAAGGCCTTTGAAACGCTTGAAGTTTTCGAGTCTTATTTTTGAAATTTTCATCGGTATTCCCTTGTCCTGTTTTTCTACTTTTTCCCTGTAATCGCTTTTTTCTGGTTCAGAAGATTGCCAAATTTTCCATAGTTCACCTTCACGCCGTCATCCAGATCCAGGGTAATCTTCATATCGGCATAATGGCGCAGCTCATCGTCAAACGCCTGGAGTTCCGTCTGTTTTTTTCTAAGCAGGTCCATTTCTTTCTGTAGCTTTTTCTGGGCCGAGGCCGTGGTGGCCGCATCCTTTTCTCGCCCCAAATATTCCAGACGGGCCATGATGTTCCCCTGGAGCGGGGTCACGTACTTGGATCTCATGCGGGAGAGGGTGGATTCATTATACCGGTGCAGATAGACCAGGCATTCAAAGGCCCGCTGTTTTCCACTGGAAAAAAGCCAGTAGATGGGACGTTTCTTGTACATCTTCATGTGATCCTTGAAAAAGGTGGTGCTCAGGTATCGCCGGATGGTCTGCTCCGGTGATTCACCGGCTTTGGGCTTGAGGGTGTCTGCAATGAATTTGAGGTTGTCGTCCAGGGTATCAGCAGGCCATGCGGTTTTCATGAAGGTGATGAACTGGCCGGTGGAATCGTCGTCAAACCATTCCATGTCCATAATGGGGAGTATACCGTCATCATCAGCCGGGAAGGTGTTGTATCTGGATGGATAAAACCCCTCATTTCCACTGTGGGCATAGATGAGACCGGGTTCGTCCAAGGTGTAGCGGCCCATCATGCAGCCGATGGCGTAGGATATCAGCTCTTTCATGGTGTCGGTGAGAAGCAGGGTTTCATAGGCTTCTTCTGTCTTTCCCTGGGCATAGCGATAATAGGGGTTGCAGGTGAGGGTGATCTCGTGGAGGGGAACGTCCGGGGTGAGTTCTTCCTCAAGATCGTAGGCTTCAATGAAGATGCGGTTATTTTCCTCTTCAAGGCGTTGCATCTTAAGGGTGATTTGCTCCCAGTGGTTGCGTAGGGTGGTGTATGTTGTGCTTAAATCGATGGTGTGGTGGTCGGGGTAGAGAAGGGGAACAGTTATGAAATCCCAGGATGTTTCATAAGAATTCCAGTCATCTTTTGAGAGAATAATAGCGTCTTCTGCACATACTTTAATAGTTTTTTGCCATGCTAATTCAGCATATGGTAGTTTATTGAAGTATCCTATATGAAAATGAAATGTTGGATTAAGAATTTTTGATATAATATTTACAAATTTATTATTGCAATATGCTATTAAACACATTTTCCACGAGTAATCAGAACCAAAGCTTGAGTGACCTGTAGAATCATGGATAAAACCTTTGGGAAAGTATCTAAAAGAGTTTGAAGAAGAAGTAATATCTGACCAAGAAACCGAATCACAAAAATAATAATTTGGATTACGAATAACTGAATTTGGTCTACATTGATTGATTTCAAATCCATTATTTTCCCAGTTAAGAATATAGTATTGATTACCATACCATTTTCGAAATTTTCCGCCTTTATTATAAGGAAACCATTTTTGTTTTGATTCTATAGAATTTTGATTAGACTTCATGCTTTTATCAATTTTTAAATGATTTACTTCTTGCCAGAATCGAAGAAATTTATCGTTATCACTTGTTTGAAGACCAACTTTTGCCTCTGCAATCTCACCTATTTGTGGATTATAATCAAAAATTTCAAAAATTTTACCACTTATCCAATACGCAACCGGGCTCCCAGGAATTTTTCTAAAATCAGCAGCAGAAGCATTGAAAAACCACCCACAATCTGGATTTTGAATGGCTTCCAATGTTTTCGGCGCTTGATTTTGATGACCTTTAAAATCAGAAAGCTTGATAAAACTTCCTTTATATTTCGGAGTTGCATGATTAACAAACGTAAAAGTCGCAACAGGAACACAGGCAGGTTCAAAAGCGTTGTACTCAAGCTGTATGAGTGAAGAAATGGTAGCGTTTGATATGATTTTACTCCGTAATGACTCATACGAGGACAAAAACATCCATACATATGGCATCACTAATCCCAGATGTCCTGATTTTACAGTCATGGACATGAGATTTTCTGTAAACATTGCAAAAATATCAGATTTACTGTGTGGATATCGACTTTTTGCAAACGCCTTTAACATGGGATTCATCCCCTTTGTTCCCATATACGGCGGATTAGCCACCACGCAATCATATTTTTTTGATAAAAGTTGTGCCTGTTTTACAAGCGGCATCAACTCTCCCAGCTCCTCTCCACTGATAAAGCCAATCAGATCATCAGTGAGTTCCCCACTGGATTCAATAATAGATTCAAGATCATCAAGTTCTTCAACAATGTCGTCGGGGATGGTGATCAGAGATCCAAATGTTTTTGCATGCTCAAACAGTTCAATCAGTTCCTGAATGCGAACCCATTTCAAGGTATGGTCTTTCACCTCTCTTATTTTGAGTGCAAATCCCAGTTTTTCCTGAGCAAGACCCTTGCTCTCAGTGATGGAGATAATATTGGATTTGAGATCCTCCCGGCCAAACAGCCGTCTGTCATCATTTCTGGCACGCATCATCACGGCAAAATTGGCAAGCTGGGCCGCTCTCTTGTCAATATCAATACCAAAGAGATTCTTTTCAAGGATAAGACGGGGAATTTCACGGGTGCGGTATCCCCTCTCCAGATAGATCTCTTTCAAGATGTCATAGGCTTCCACAAGGATATGGCCGGAACCACATGCCGGATCTAAAAAGGTGAGGGTTTCAGGGTTGAGTTCTTTGGGTGTGGTTTCATTCAGATTTTTTTGAACGTCGGGTTCCTGCCGGGCTGGTTCGATGTAATATTCCATCTTCTCCCCCAGGCAAGAGTCGGGGTAAGTGGCAAGCCACATACGGCCCAGGGTGTTCTGAACCATGTACTTGACTATCCAGTTGGGCGTGAAAAGCTGGGTGGCCGCCGGAATATCCTCGCTTTTGACCTGCTTTCCGATCACCTCATCCTTTTTTTCAGAAATATAGAACTGATAGATCCAGCCGATGATCTCCACATCCTCCCACAGCGCTTCCTCCACCTGGGTGACAAGGTTGTGCATGGGGGAGCCGGTGTGGAGCAGATTATCCGGCAGCAGTAACGCTTCTTCATTGTCCAATTTCTCGAACAAAAAGGGCATGGCCTTGTGAAGGGCGTTGCACTGGGCCATGAGGAGCATTCGGAAAAGCTCGTTGTCCCTGTCTCCGGCCAGTTTAAGCTCAATCACTTGTTCCCTGTCCAGGCCCGGCAGATCCACATCAGCGGCATGGGTTATGATCTCTGGATGGGGAGAGCCGTCCGGGCTACTCAGTACCCGGTAGCCATGATCCAGGAAATCATGGAGTTCCATGTAGCGGATGGCCACAAACCGGTTGAACCAGGTGTAGGCGCAGGACCGGATGAACATCTCAAATCCCGATGCGTTGACACGCTGGACCAGCTTTTCACGTTGCTCGCCTTCCTTTTGAGTAACCGCCTGATCTCCGATGATGGCCACATCCCCCTCAAACCGGATGGGTTCAATGTGGTCTTCATGGATACCGAAGCGGGCGGCTCTTTCGGTGACGGCCTGGATGAAGTCTGTTCTGGCCTGGGGGGCGTATGCTTTGATTTGGGAAGTGTTCATGTAGTATCCTGATTCTTTAAAGTGCTATACGAATGAATTTTGAATGAAATTCCAACCGATAAATGTGATTTTAGGTGAATCAAGTAAAAAGGGTATGCAGCCATTTTACAAACAATGCCGCTGTCGGTGTGTCCGGCTTCAGGGCATGTGCCGTGATGGCCTGTCCCAGAGGCCTGCCCGGTTCGTCCTGCCAGGCAAGATAGGTGTGGATTTGTCATCATCGCACCTCTACCTCAGTCTCAATGGCATCGGAAAGCGTTTCACAGCTGTAGCGGATGACCTTTTGACCTTTCAGTGGATCGGCTTCCAGTCTGTAAAAAGATGCAGAAGAGATATCGGATGCCCATGCTTCATGGAAGCCTTTAATGCAATCCCGGCTGTGAGTTGTAGCAATAATTTGAATATTTAACTCTTTGGCCAGTCGAATAACCGTATTCCAGACGGTTGGATGACTAGACCAATGCAAGCCGTTTTCAAATTCGTCTATCAATAGGAGCCCGTTTTTAACGTTCACCAGCGCCAGAATAATGTGAAATAGACGGGTCATTCCATCCCCCATGGTCTTCAAGGGAATTCTTTCCTTGATCCCTTTGTACCGTATGATGGGGATACGCTTGGATTTTCTTGAAATTTTTCCGTTCAAATCTCCAACCAGGGCGATGCCTTCAATTTTAGGATCAATGATTTTCAGACAGGAGATCACTTCATCTTCCAGGTCCGTAAGGTTGATATTGTCCCACAACTGGGAGAATATTTCATCATTCAAGTTGCTTGTGGGAACGACCTGGTGATTGATGTTTAAATTTTTGTGTCCTGGATACAGGCGGTTTCTCATGGGATTTAAAGCAGAATTAAAGGGGATATGATGACATCTTTCCTTTCCCTGGGTAGCTTCCAGAGCAAACTGGATATCAACATAATCATCTGAAATATCCTCTTTTTCAACAGAAGTCCGTTTTCTCCTTCCCTCTTCGTCTTCGACAATTTGAAAAGCCTTCAATGCAATTTTCAGAGTTTGAGAATCATCTTCCAATGTTCCGATCTCAATCGCCTCGCCTCCGATTTCGGGAAGAGCAAATCCATGGAAAAGATAGGAAAAGGGAAGGGTTGCATTCTGTACGGAGAACTCATTGGTCTTAGAGAGAGAGCTGTCCCACTCTTCATCCCGTGCCGAGATGATTTCAATTAAATTTTGAGGATTTCCTTTCACTGCATATATCTGCAACGCCTCAATCAGACAACTTTTACCTGAATTGTTTTTACCCACAAACAGGTTTACCCGTTTTAATCCATCAATTTTAATTTCCTTAAAAATACGAAAATTGCGAATTATCAAAGAGGTAATCATTGCGTATCCTCCTTTATTCTTACTCATTTTAATCCATGCGAATAAAAAAATGAGATTTTTCCGACTCATCAAGTGTGCTGAATTTAGCACCTTGGCCTTGCTCCCTCAGACATTGGGGGCCAAAAAACGATCCAACACCTCATTCAATCGTTGTTTAAATGCATTGAGACTTGGCATGTCCACAATTTGATGAACGTCAATTTCCCCCTGATCTATTTTTTCATTCAGCAGTTCCCTTGTGAAAGGCTGACCCAAATATATTTCCAGCTGTTGTTTTAAATTATTGGGGGAGTTGTCATTCCCGGACTCATTTTCCAATGACTCACAATGCTGATATTCCTGGCGTAAGGCGCATAACAACCAAGCCTCAGATTTGGGTTTTGGAAGCATGGGAACACCTGTTTCCACCTTTTCAATCTGAAAACCGTTTAAAATGGATTCCCATTTATGTTTCCACTCTCCTCTGCCGGAACTTGCGCGATTGTCTGTGTCCCGGAAAAGTACCGGGATCATCTCTTTCATTTCCCAATTCCGAGCCTGACTTTCTTCCTGGAGAATAAGTGCCATGGCCCTGGCATTTTTAAAATAATACCTCGTTTCAGCAGGAGCTTTCTTTCCTCGGCGGGATCTGGCCTTTAAGCGCTTGGATCTTGCAGCCAACTCATGCTCTGAAATAATTTTGTAAGCTGAGCACTCAAGCAAGGAATACTGACTTCTGCGTGCAATCATATGGTCAATAAATTTAGACATGGGGCCGATGGCTTCATTGGAGACTCCAATATCCGTTGGCCCTTCTCCGCTTAACAGAAGAAACATTTATTCGTTCCCCTTTTCACCAACGTCTTTTGGGGTTTTGATGGCCATAATTTCCTCTTCAAGCTGGCTCAGCAAGGTATCTTCATAGACTTCTCCAGGCCCCATGACGGTTAATTTTTTACGCATGGAGGGGATATCGAATAATCGAATGGCCTGGGTTTTTCCTGTTTTATCTTTGTAAAGATAGACAACACCTTCAATGGCAACATCGTCTTCTATATAATTTAAAACCATGGGGCTGTGAGTCGTTACCGTAACCTGGGGAAAAGCTTGAACCAGGGAGTCCATCAAAAATTCAATCAACTCGGGATTGATGCCATTTTCTATTTCATCCAGTAAAAGGATACTCTGTTCTTTGGATATTTGAGCAAAAACGGCCAGCAGACGAAGAAACCCGTCTGCCACATGCCTGGCTTCGGTTTTTAAAGGGATGCCTTGAAAAGCTTCTTGGAAGCTTAATTTTTTCCATCCCGATTTCATGGCAGATATTTCAATTCCTTTTAAATTCGGATAACATTTTGCCATCGTGTCCAGAATTTTTTTTCTTTTTTCCTTGTCCATCTCATATAAAAAAGCAGATAATCGTTCTCCACCCAACCCAAGGCTGTTACCAGCCTCTCTTGTTCTTTGTCTCAACAACTCCGGAGCCAGAAGATCCAGTGCATGAATTTCTTCCATACATTTTTTGAGTTTCAATACCTGCAATGGAAGTTGAGATTCTTTAATTTGAGACATCAGGGAGCCTTGATAGTCAAAAGGAATAGGTACAGACATTTTCATATGTGAAGTTGAATAATTCCCATCTTCAACTTTTAATATTACGTTTCCATCCCATGACACTCTTTCCGAGGTGCACCTCAAATTTTTTCGGTTGAAACTGGCAGCCCAATGGATTTCACCCGTTTCAGAATCTTCAAACAGTACTTCAAAATTAACATTGAGCTTTTTGGTTAATTTGGAATTAATATCGGATTTGTCCCAATGTCGTTTTTTCAACCAATCTTTGAAGTCGCCTTTCACCTGCTGGGACAAAAAATCAAAAAACTGTAGTACCGTGGATTTACCCGAACCATTTAACCCGACAATGCAGTTGAACTTTGCAAAGGGTAACTCAAAATCAACCAACGATTTAAAGTTGTCTACTCTTATCTGTTTTATTCTCATTTTTTGCCCTTCAAATTTAACCCTGCTGCAGGATTTCCCAGGCTGCATCCCGGGTATCATTATTACTGAACCCTGACCCGAAATTGTTCCCTGACCGCTTCAAGCAGCTCACTTTTTACCCGGTCAACAAACGCCTCCACATCTTCTTCTTTATCAAGATATGGTTTTTTATTGAGATTTGAAAGCTTTATGTTTTTAATTTCTTTGACATCATCATCCGGCCTGAATGCCTCTTCAATGGCATCCAGTGCATTTTCATATTTTTCCTGGACCTCTTTTACGCTATATGCAATCTGGGGAATGCTGTTTTCATCGGTAATCTTTTTTTTACAGGTCTGAAGGGGATATAGGGTTTTATTCCTGAAGTCATCATCCGCACTGTTCTCATCCAGCAGATCCACCAGACATGCGACTTTTTCATCAATTTCATTTATGACGGCTACCTGATGGGCTTGCACCTTTTGCGTATTGATTCTTTCCACTGTTGAAATCAGCTCACTGACATTTTTGAGCTCATTATAAGGTCTTTGTGAAGCGACAATCTGGCTTAATTTGCTGAAAGCTTTTTTGGCACCGGCATCCTTATTAATTTCAACTTCGTTGGTTTTAAATCTCAACATGGCTGCCAGGAGGCTCTCCCAAGTACCCTGCTGATGGCTATAAAAATCTTTCAGATCCAGAAAATCTTCCTGGGCATCCAAAAGGTCTTCTTTATTCTGGATAAAGGCCTTTATCACTTCATAGGCATCCTGAATATCCAGAATAATGTCGGTGGTTTTCAGGCAGATTTCTATCTCTTTTTTTCCAGGGTAATTACCGGTATTTGCAAGTGTCCGGTATTTTTCCAGTGGGACTGTCCATTGGTTCAGTCCCGATTTGATGTAATCACTGATTTTGTCCTGGCCGTCCGGGGCCAGGGTTCCGAAAAGATCTTTTCCCAGTTGCTGTGCCTTTTTCAGGTCACCCGATGACAGAGAAGGCTTTTCCAGGATCTGGACATGCTTCCACTGGGAGGTCTTGGTCAGGAAAGGGATGGCATCCTTTGGCTGTAACCGATCCTTTTCATGGAGCAGCTGGATGGTCCCGGCCATAAAAATCTTTGCGATGAGGACCACCACCTGGAATTCAGGCCATCCATAGGGACGTTTTGAAAAATGGCTGACCAGTTCATTCAGAACCACAGTTTTGTGGGTGGCGGTTTTGAGCTGGATATAGGTGACAATTTCTTTAACATCATGGGGCGTTTCCTGGGCAAAATCCAGGAGCTGCTGTTGGGAGATATTGTCAGAAAGCAGTATCTGCTTGATCTCTTTGACAGGGTCGTCATGGGCCTGGGAAAGATAGCTGTATTTGCTAAAAATATTCTGGATAACGTGTTCCAGCATGCTTTCAATGATACGGGTTGAGTTGCCGGAGACTTTAGGGGTGTAAGACTTTCCCAGGGTATAAAAATCAGCAACCTGGATGAGATCGTCCACTTTGGAAATCAGCCGATTTTTTCTTTCCCTGTTTTCATCGGCCCTGTCTCTCAGGATCTGCTTGAGGCTGGTGGACGCCGCCGCATCACTCTTGTCCCTGATGTATTTTTCCGTCTGAATAAAGGTGCGGATATCTGTAAAAAGATTCCGGTCATTGCCCAGCCGAACAAGAACCGTCCCCTCGGTATTAAGGCTGTGCATGGTGCACTGACCGGCATTTAATACAGCATACTGATCATGCATGGGGCTGATGATTTCAAGGGTAAGATCATGCTCCAGCTTTTTACCCCATGGTTTGTCGTCACAGATGCGGTTAAAGGCATAATCCCTTTTATAAGGAAGATATTTATGTTTTGTTTTACCTTTTAAAATATCCTCAAAAATAATCGTACCCAGAAGATCCGTTTCAGCATGGGATGAAATTTCTATGCTTTTTATCTCCCGGGAGACTTCCCGCTCTTCATTGGTCAGAAAAAAATAAAGATCCCCATTCCGGCTGATGAGATTTTCTTTTTCAAGGCGCACCAGGGCTTCATCGATATTTTGTTTCAAAACAATTCTGTCCGCATCCACCTGATCAATGGAAAGGGTCACCAGATTATCCACATTGGGTTGGATGATCTCCACGTACCGGATGAGAAAAAGGGTCTGGAGAATCTGGATATCCAACGGAGTCTGCAAGCCATTATTGCCCTTTGCCTGCTCAATGCTTCTTTTGACCGAAGTGTCCAGGAAACTCTCAATGCAGGGAAAAAATTCATGGAGGGGCACCAACGCATTGATGGATCTATGGGCGATATTAATGGCTGCGGACTGGAAAGCATCCAGCATGGAACGCTCCCCCCGACTCAGGTGAAGGCCGGTGGCCCCGGCTTTTCGGATGGATTCAAAAATTTTCTGGACCAGCTGGAAGTGGTAAGGAATAAAGGGATAGTTGTTGATAAAATCCTGGGGTGTTGAAAAAAGATTCAGGGTGGCGGTGTCATGGGTGAAACCAAGCTGACTTTTAAGAATATCTCCCTTCTGGTCGAACAAATGGGCCAGTTCAGATGCAGCATTGTCATGCTTTTCCAGAAGCCGGGCCTGGATCACCTCATCGGTGTTGGCGCTGGACAGGGACAGACGCGTATTGAACCGGCCCTGGATTTTGGAAAAATCGTTGGCCTTGGCGGATTTAATATCCCCGAGAACGGCATCAATGTCCTCCTGGGAAGTGACCACCACCCAGGCCCGGCCCCCGCAAATCCTGCCCAGATCTTCCACAATGGTCTGGAGATTCAGCATCAGGTGAGTATCACTGCCGATGAACTGGCCGATTTCATCTACCAGAAAAATGACCCGGTGATGGGAAGGTTGGGTGTCCAGGTAGGCTTTCACCTGTTTTGCAAACCGCTCCACCGTCTGGGAAAATTCATCTTCATTTTTTGCAAACCAGTCCTGGGCTGCTTCCGGTGTTTTATCAAGAACAATGGAAAGAGCCTCTACAATTTCATCCTGGAGCAGGGTATAGGCATCCCGCTCGTCCTCCCAGGCTGAACCGTAAATCTCTCTGAACTTCTCCTTAAATGCCTCATATCGCCCCTTCTTTGAAAGGTATCTCTCGATCTCGGCAAGGGGAAGTGATTCCGGGCTGAAACCCAGGTGTTCATTAAAAAGCCGCCAAAAGACCGAAAGAATGGCGCCCCTGTCATCGGAAGCATCCGCACGGCTGTCGATGTTGAACAGGATAACGTTTGCTGAAAAGTGCTCTGTTCGTTTGATATCCGCCAGCAGCATGGGGTCTTTAATTTTGTCTTCAAAAAAATCCACTGCTTTTTTCAAGGCAGCGGTATCAGGGTGAACAGCGGATTTATTTCCCAGCAGGTAGGAGAGTATTTTCAAAAAATGGGATTTACCCGACCCGAAAAAACCGGAAATCCACACAGCCATCCGGCTGGCAATAACAGGATCATTGGGGGTGTCCATGGCGGCCAGATAGGCGGACATGAATCCCCTGAAATGTTGGTCCAACTCCCGGGTCACGACATATTCGTCCAGCTCCTGCCAGACAACGGATTCATCCAGCTGATCTGCTTTCACAACACCGTTAATGGGGCGTGAGATGTCCTTTTTGAATATAGATTGAATCTGCATCGTCATTTTTCCTTTGAGATCATGATATGGGCTGCCGTCTTTACGGACATCTCCGTCACAGGTTCACCTCAGTGGGCAACCAGTTGAAATGCCCTGTAATAATTTGATTCTTTGAGCTTACCAAACAGGCTGAGTCCCTGTCCGGTAAAGAGCCCAGGATAGAACATGACCAGCGGAGTATCTCCCATCAGATGGTGTAGGTTGTTCAAAAGATTGTGGCTCCTGAGCATGGGATATGCACTTCCCACGCCGGATACCAGGACCAGATCCTGCTCCCCGGGCCTGGCAGCATCGACAAAGGCGGCAGCGATCTTTTTTGCATCCAGGGGGCCTTTAAGGGCCTTCAAAACCGCCGCATCTCCTTTTTTTTGCTGAATATCCATCACCCGGTCCAGAAGCTTCCGGGTTTTTAGATATTGCAGAATCAGCTCAAACAGGTTGATGTGCCGGACACGGACGTCGGGCTTTTTTTTGGGGATGTGGCCGAGGATAAACCGGATATGTTCTCTCATTTCCAGTTCATGCTCTGGTGGATAGTCAAAAATATAAAATCCAATTTCATTGCCGAGTCCTGAATTGGACAGCAGTTCATCGGATGTCAGGCGATCCATGATCTTATTTAAACGGTCTTTGAATGGGGGCATTCCAAATCCTTATTGCCTTAACAGATGTCCATGCACTGCAGCACGTATGACTCATTATGAGTAACAAGATATTTTCTGAGGTCTGGGACCAGGGATACCGGCATCAGCCTACAAGTTCGGGTGTTGTCAATGTATCCGGATTCAGCCAGCATCCTGAACACCACCTGCCGGAGCTTATCCCGGGTTGACGGTTTCCATAATGCCACACGCGGGTCGATCTGTTCACATGCATCCAGGTGGTTTTTCCAGTCTGCAGGAGTGATATGTCTGGTAAAGGTGCGCCAATGAAGACGGAGAACGGTGTCCATAAAATCACCCACCAAACGGCTGTGCCTGATGGATGCGGCCATAAGGGCCTGGGATGTGGTTTCAGAAGACCCTTCAACAATGATGTTCCAGAGATCCCTGGACATCAGGGCCAGCCTTGCCCGGATCAGGTGGGCCTGCCTTTTTGCTGATTTCGGACTTCTTTTCTGGAGAATATTGTCAATGACAATGGCCTGATGCCATCTTTCCGGGTGGTCTCCCCCAAGTAAAAGGGCTGCAATTTTACGGCTTTCTTCCATCAGCAAAGCGCCGGCAACAATGTCACCAGAATAGATTTTCAGGCCAGAATTATTCATATCATTTTCGAGGTATTGCCTTTTGTCATTTGTCATAATGGGTAAAAAATTCATTCAAAATGATGACCGATGAAGCTATAGCACATATACATATATTAACAACATGATTTTGTGTACCCTGAAATACACATATATTGTCAAATAGTTGAAGCGTTGCAAAAGAGCTGATTAGCTTTTAATGGTCTGTACAAGCCTTCGCCCACCATGGCGGTCTGCGCCGTGTAAGCCCGGATAAAATCCCGTGTCCACCATTTCAATTCCTGCACCCGTTATGCCCAGGCGTACAACCTCCACCTGTGACTCCTTAGGTGCTTTGTAATGGGATCTCTAAAAATGGTGTAACGCTTGTGCCAAAAACATGCGAGTATTTCAGAACTTTTCCGGCCTCGATCTCCGCGCAGTCACCCTGGCCCGGTTCAATAGCGTTGATCATATCAGCGACGGTGGGCAAGGAATTATACTTGTGAGTCTTGATAATCTTCATTGCTGCCATGGCCACTTGGTCAATGGTGAACTTCTATAGGGCGGTGTATTCCTTCACAGCCTGGTTAACAAGTGCAATGATCATGGGTTGCTGGTGCTGGTGCTGTTCCGGAATGAGGTCCAGGAGCTAATTTAAAGAGTCTGTGCCTGGAACAGAAACAGGTGGCATCTTTTTAATCAGGCAAAATGAATATAATTTTATAAAAGGTAAAAAACATGTATCAACTTGATATTTTTGAGTACGAAAAAGAACAAGCTGTGCGGACTTTTGAGATTGATGGTGAAATTTGGTTTGTGGCTGGTGATGTGTGCAAAGTTATTGGGTTAAAAAATGTCTCGATGGCCCTAATTGACCTTGACATTGAAGATAAAAGAGACATCAGTAGTGCTGATATAAAGATCAAATTCAATAAGTTGAGAGCTATAAATGAATCTGGTCTATATTCTTTGATTTTTAAATCAAGGAAGCCAGAAGCAAAAAAATTTAAGAAATGGGTAACGTCTGAGGTTTTGCCTCAAATAAGAAAGACTGGCGCCTACGGAGTACATGGCTCTGCAACTCCAGCCTTCATAAAAAGGTTCAACGCAAATTGGGACCGAGTTAATTATGGGTATTTTTCAGTGATCAGTGAACTGGCGATTCGGTTGTACGGTAGGCTTGAACAAGTGGGTTATACCCTTCCAGATACGGGTAAAAATGGAAAAGAAGTTCGGCCTGATGTGAGTGTCGGGAGAATCTTTGCCAAGTGGTTAAAAAACAGTCTGCCTGAAAAAGCAGACTGTTTTATAAAATATGAACACCTTTTGCCCAACGGGAATACGGTGCAAGCCAGGCAATATGAGATGGGGCTTTTGTCCGATTTTATTGATTTTGTGGATACCGTATGGGTAAGGGAACGTGCGAGCAAATATTTTAAGGATCGGGACCCTAATGCCCTTGAATTCCTTCCCAGGTTGATCCCTGACTTGCATTCAAATAAGGGTAAGTCTACGTTGATGAAAAAATCAGCATAATTTTTTAAAGCGACGGTGACGGAGATGATAATTTTCAAGATTTTACCCGTCACTGTCATTTGTTTTTTTCTTATCAAGACCAATTGAAATAAGTATTACAGAAAAAGGCAGTATCCTAATTTTTATGAGATCCGGCCTTTTTTATATTTACTAAGAATTAGCCAATGAGAGTGATTTTGATATCCCATGGACATATTTTAAAAATAATTTAGGGAGCAACCCTCTCCCTGAATTATGTGAAAAAAAGTGATCCCAGGAACCTATTCCTATAGAGTTCAAAATAATCCATGTTGCTTATAGTGCCTTCGCCCTGCTTATCACCTACCCAAAATCCCTCATTCTTTAAGGTGGGAATTAAATAGCCTTGTAACTTGACTTGCCTGTACGATCTGCACAAAATGACGGCCCAGGATATTATTTTTTTTGTATTTTTGTATTTTTGTATTCAGTGTGATTGAAATTCTTTTTTTTACCACTTGGTTTTTATCCTTTTTAGTTTAAACATGCTGCACCTGCTGTCAAGAAACAAATTCTCACCTTGACAAAATGGAAATTTATTGTAAATTATATAAATAATCGTGCCCAAACTGCTGATATTGACTTTGTTCAGTATTACGTTTGGGCCTTCTTGTTTTTAGGGCATTTTCCAATACACGGCTATGGGGTTTCCTGACAATACAGGATTTCCTGATATTGAAAAATTCAGCTGACGCAACACATCAGAAATAGTGACCAAATAGAGACCGGTTTAAAAAAAAGTAGCCACAAACAGGAAAAATCAGAAAAAACAAAAAGGCAGGAGAGCATTGTAAATAAAGGCTTAAAGGTGGTCATAATAAATTACAAACATAATGAAAATAGTTGCTTATCAGATCGACACGGTAGAAGTCAGCAGTTCGAGCCTGCTCGTGCCTACCATAAAAATCAAGGACTTACGGAATCTCCGTAAGTCCTTTTTGTTTTTTTGCTACCATTTTGCTACCACTATCTTAAAATTGCATCCTCCAAACGACACGCAGCCTCCTGATTTTTCGGTTTCATTAAATGGGCATAGACATTCAATGTTACTGTTGGATTGCTGTGCCCCAGTTGTGATTGGATGTATTTAATGTTCTCCCCGTGGTCAATCAAAAGGCTGGAGTATGTGTGGCGGAGATCATGGAAACGGATCTTTTTCAGACCGGCAGCCTTAAGACCCGGCAGGAAATACCTGTTCACCATGTTGTTGTGATTCATGGGGTTGCCGTTTGCCGTGGGAAATACTAAATCAAGCCCCCCAGGAGGGCACTCCAGCTTCCATGTCTTTAATTTCTTGAGCATGACCGGCCCAATATCAATCTTCCGGTTTGATCCTTTGGTTTTGGTATCATAAAAACGTTGGTTGTTAAAGCTGCGCTGAATATGGATCTGGCTATCACTCCATAAAATATCCGACCACTTTAGCCCCAGGAGTTCACCTTGCCGGCCACCACTGAGAATGGCCAATGAAAACAGTACATGATATTTTTGTTCTGTGACCATTCCCAGGAATTCAGATATTTCAGCATGGTTAAAAATTCGGATGTTGTCGGCCCCGTCTAATTCTATTCCCTGGCTTTTTGGCATGTCGGCATAGTCCAGGGGATTTTTGAGGCAGTAATCCCTTTTCACTGCAAGGCTAAATATTTGCCGTAACGATACAAGGATTTTTCTCAAAGTTGAAATATTCATGCCAGCTACCTGTCTGTCGGTAATGAATTTTTCAACCCGCTGGATTGTAATCTGGCTTATTTTTAAATTTTTGAACTCGTTAAAATGATTTCTGGTGTGCCCCTCATAAACTGACCAGGTGGATTCTCGGATATTCATTTTTTTGTGGTCAAGCCATTCTTGCGCCACCTGATAAAAAATCGGTGTTTTTTTGGGTGGGATATAATTGCCCCTGGCAAGTTGATCCTCTATCTCTCGGAGTTTTTCCTTTGCAGCCTTAAGGGTTCTCCCTTTGGGCATGGTGACCCATTTCCGCTTGCCCTCATGATCATAAAAATCAAGAACGTATCTGTCACGCCTTTTTGACACTTTCGCCATGATGCGTCCTCCTTTTTTGTAAACGGTATGGCCCGCCCCCCCAGGAAGAGGTGTCACGGAAAGGTCTGTAGTCTTCCCAGGTCTGCCCTGATTTTTTTCGTATTCTTTTTGATTCTTTGCGTTGCATATATTTTTAATCCTCATCATTTTGAAAATTAGATTTTAAAATTGTCCTATTTTGGGCTTAAAACATTTTTTCGGTCGCGGATGTGATTCAAGGGCTGCTGGGTGAAAGATCCAGGGCCTACGGTCGCGCTATCCTAAATTCAGTTAATGAAACCTATTATAGCAAAATCGTCTGTTCAGTCAAACAAATTTATAATAAAAATACTATAATTACAGCATGTTATTTCGCTTTATCTATTAGCCTTTCTAAACCTGAGAACTCAGGCTATTTTAAAAAAACTGTTTCTCAGTTTTCATCAATAATCCATGCCTTTCAAGGAAAGAAAATTTGACAGAGGTTAAATTAAGAATTCCAAAAAGCCTTATTCTCCAGGTTTTTTTTGTCTAAATTTATACCATTTTTGTGTTTAAGGGATGTTTTGTCTGGCAGGTAGGAGGATGTGGAAATCCATGGGATTGGGGGTAAAGTGTAAAACTTAGTAAAGTAGAACTTACTCACATTATTTTTGAGTTATGAGCTATTGACTTACAATAGTATTGGTGCCATGTAATCAAAGTTTATCTTTTAATGGTGTGCATTTTATATTTTAAAGGCTATCATGAAAATTGAAGACTCATCAGGATGTCACAACAGTAATTTGTTAGACAAAATCATCATACCTCTTGGAGGTTTGTCAAATTATACAAATGTTTGTTCCCCTCCCTTCAATGGATAACAAGAGAGGTGAAGCTATCTTATCCGATCGAGAGGAAGCTGGATTTGTTGCGTGCCTCAAGCGTAGCAATACACATTACCCGGAGGGGGATACAGCATTCGCGCCCATACTCAATCAGGTCAACATTAATTTTATGGAGCGGCAATTGATCCCAGCGCTAAATCACAGGACATTCTTACCCCAAAATGATGAAAAAGCATGTGATATCAGTTGGGACACAATGTCAGTTGCATGGCCTTATTTCGTTACGGGAAACCAGGCATATGGATAAAAAAGAGCTCAGTGAACGTGATATTTGCACCAAGTTTATTACCCCGGCCATAGAACGAGCAGGATGGAAGCAGTCCCAATTTCGGGAAGAAGTCAAACTAACCGATGGCAGGGTCATGGTTCGGGGCAATTTGGCGTCTCGGATTAAAAATCCTGACGCAAAAGGGGGACCGAAACGTGCAGATTATGTAATTTATGCACGCCCCAATGTTCCTGTTGCTGTAGTGGAAGCCAAGCGGAATCGATTTGCCGTGGGACATGGGATGCAGCAAGCGCTTCTTTATGCAGAGATGCTGGATGTCCCCTTTGCCCTTAGTTCCAATGGGGATGGTTTTTTACTTCACGACCGTACCGGGCTGACTCAACCTGTTGAACGGGAATTGGGTATCAATGAATTTCCAAAAATTTCTGATATCTGGCCTGTGTACAGACAATGGAAGGGCCTTGAACAGGAAGACTCGGTAAAACTGGTGGAACAGCCCTATCACAGTGACGGTTCCGGTAAGGCACCCCGGTATTACCAGCGAGTTGCTATCAATCGGACCATTGAGTCCATTGCCAACGGACAGGAACGGGTGCTGCTGGTGATGGCAACCGGAACAGGTAAGACTTACACAGCGTTTCAAATCATCTGGCGTCTGTGGAAGGCGAAAAGAAAAAAACGGATTCTTTTTCTTGCAGACCGCAATATTCTTATTGACCAAACCATGCACCAGGATTTTTCGCCCTTTGGTGAGGTAATGCACAAAATAACCAACCGGCAAGTCAAAAAAAATTATGAAATATACCTTACCCTATATCAGGCCGTTACCGGCAATGAAGAGTGGAAGCAGATTTATCGGCAATTCCCGTCGGATTTTTTTGATCTGGTGGTGATTGATGAGTGTCATAGGGGGAGCGCTTCGGAAGATTCAGCCTGGCGTGAAGTCCTGGATTACTTTACAAGTGCCACCCACCTGGGGCTGACCGCCACCCCCAAGGAGACAAAAGATAGCTCCAACAGCACCTATTTTGGAGCAGCGATTTATACCTATACCTTGAAACAGGGGATTGAGGACGGTTTTTTGGCTCCTTATAAAGTTATTCGTGTAGTGACAGACAGGGATGCCCTTGGTTATACCCCTGAAAAAGACAAGACTGACAAATATGGCAACCTTATTGAACATCGTCAGTATAATACCAGGGATTTCGACCGCAGCATGATTTTGACAAAACGTACCGATTTTGTGGCTTCAAAGGTTTGGGAATACCTTATTAACACCGATCCCATGTCTAAAACCATTGTCTTTTGTGATGATCAGGACCATGCCGAGCGCATGCGGCAGTCCCTGGTCAAGCTAATACCGGAAGCGACGACCAACCGGCGTTATGTGATGAGAATCACTGGGGATGATAAAGAGGGAAAGGCCCAGCTCTCCTATTTTATCGACAATGATGAGCCTTATCCTGTCATTGCAACCACCTCAAAACTTTTAACCACCGGTGTTGATGCAAAAACATGCAAGCTCATTGTTCTTGATCAGAATATCAATTCCATGACCGAGTTCAAACAGATCATTGGGCGCGGTACCCGCATTCGCGAAGATTATCATAAGCTTTATTTCACGGTGATGGATTTTAAAAATGCAACCCGGCTTTTTGCCGATCCGGATTTTGATGGTGAGCCTGTGGTTATTTATGAACCAAAACCGGATGACCCTGTCGTCCCCCCTGTAGATGAACCCGTTCAACCCGGCAGTGAAGAGGAAGTGCCATCCAACGATGATCCATACGACTATGAGCAAACGGGTGAAGATGATAGCGGTCCAATAGGGGAAAAACCATCCCGGTATGTGGTGGAGGATGTTGAGGTCGGGCAGGGGGTATGGCGAGAACAGTATCTTGATGCAGACGGCAAACTGATCACCGAAGATTATCGGGTTTTTCTGAAACAGGAGATCCAAAAAACATTGCAGGGGCAGTTCGGAACGCTGAAAAAATTTTTAAACCGATGGAACGCTGCAAAGCGTAAACAGACCATTATTGATGAATTGAGAGAGAAGGGGATTGATCTTGATGTCTTAAGGCAAACTGTTCCCAATGGGGAGAGGCTTGGCCTTTTTGATCTGGTGGCCCATATTGCATTTGATCAGAAACCGCTCACCCGAAAAGAGCGGGCAAACCATGTAAAAAAGCGAAACTACTTTGGAAAATATGGAGATCAGGCCCGGCAGGTTCTGGAAGCTCTTTTAGAGAAATACGCCAATAACGGCATAGCCGATATTGAGGATGCCAAGGTTCTGGAACTTCCGCCCTTTGACAGGCTGGGAAGTAAAACCCACATCCGGCGGGAAATTTTTGGTGGGCAGGAAAACTATTCCAAAGCCCTGACTGAACTGGAACAGGCACTCTACAAAACGTTGAGTGCATGATATTTTAAAATTATTTAAAAAATGAAAGATAAAAAATGAATTTAAGTAGTACCATTAAAAGTATTCAAGATATCATGCGCAAAGATGATGGTGTGGACGGTGATGCCCAGCGTATCGGGCAATTGACCTGGATGCTCTTTCTCAAGGTTTTTGACCAGAGGGAAGAGGAGTGGGAAGACGATGCCGCCGATTTAGGCAAGACCTATACATCGCCACTTCCCGAAGCATGTCAGTGGCGTAATTGGGCAAAGTATTTGCCGGGAAAAGATGAAAAGCTTGCTCCCCAGATCCAGGCCAGCGAGTTGATTGAATATGTGGAAAACACGGTATTCCCCGGTCTCAAAGAGATAAATATAGAAGGGGCCTCCGAAAACCCCACCGCTGCCAAAGGCAAAGTGGTGCGCGATATTTTTGCAGATTCCAATAATTATATGAAATCCGGCCCTCTCATGCTTGGGGTGATTGAAAAAATTGATGAGGCCATTAATTTTCATGATTTTAAAACCCGACAGAACCTTGGGGATATTTATGAAAAGATTCTAAATGATCTCAGAAGTGCGGGCAATGCCGGAGAGTTCTATACCCCCCGAACCGTGACAAAATTCATGGCGCAAATGGTCAATCCCCGTCTGGATAAACGTGAAACCGTGCTGGATCCTGCCTGTGGTACCGGCGGATTTTTAACTGCGGCAATAGAGCTCTTAAACGGTCAGATTACCGACAAATCAAGCGCCGAAGATAAAAAAGCGGTGGAATCAAGTATTTTGGGCTTTGAAAAAAAACAGCTTCCCCATCTGCTCTGCACCACCAATTTGCTTTTACATGGCATTGACGTTCCAAGTCAGATTGAGCACAAAAATACCCTTGGAAAGGGCTGGAATGACTGGAGTAAATCCGACAAGGTGGATTGTATCATCACAAATCCCCCCTTCGGCGGCATGGAAGAGGATGGGGTGGGGTCAGATTTTCCAGCGGATCTGCGTACCCGCGAAACAGCGGATATGTTTTTAACCCTTATCATCAATAAATTGTTGAAAGACGGCGGACGGGGAGCCATCGTTTTGCCCGACGGTACCCTTTTCGGGGAAGGGGTAAAGGCAAAGATCAAGGAACTTCTGCTTGAAAAATGCAATCTTCACACCATCATTCGTCTTCCCAAGGGCGTATTCAGCCCCTACACCGGGATAAAGACCAATCTTCTCTTTTTCACCAAGGGAAAACCCACCGAAACTATCTGGTTTTATGAGCATCCCTATCCCAAGGGATATAAAAATTATTCCAAAACCAAGCCCATGCGGCTTGAAGAGTTTGGCCCTGAAGTCTCCTGGTGGGGTAAGGAAGAAAACAATTTTGTAGACCGAATGGAAAATGAGTTTGCCTGGAAAATCGATTTCAAAATTCGCAAAAAGGAAGCGGAAGCCAATGCCAGACCCCATTGGGAAAAGGCTGAAGCCCTAAAAAACGAGGCCTCGGATCTGGAAAGCCACATCAAGGAGCTGCGGGGGTCTATCAAAGGGTCAAATGGGAAGGGTCTTCGCAAAAAGGTGGATAAAGAGATCCAGGCACTCCGTCAAAAGGCAGACAAACTCAGATTGAAATCCAGAGACGAACAGGCCGCAGGGAATCGAATCTACTGGCCCATCTACAATTTGGATATAAAAAACCCCAAATCACCTGAAGCAATTGTCCATAATCCTGATGAACTGCTGGTAAACTACAAAAAGCTGCTGCTTGAAATTGAAGCGACGGAAACCCTTCTCAAGGAAGAACTTGCTTCGGCACTGTCCCATCATTTTGAGAAAGAGGTGGATGCCTGATGGATGTCGAAACGTTTTTAACTGAATTCGGTCACATAGCCAATGCGCTGGGGGGCGTGCAAACGTTGCGGGAGATGATTTATCATCTTGCAATAACAGGAAAATTAGTGCGGCAAAATAATAATTATGATCATGCACAGGATTTAATTAATATTATTGCTTTAACAAAAGACAGATTAATAAAAAATAAATTTTTTAAGCGATCCCCAAAGTTAGAAAAAATTCCTTTAATCATACCAAACGACATTATTATTCCAGATAATTGGATTTGGACACAATTAGTAAAATTAGGAGAGATCAATCCCAAAAATAATGTTGAAGATGGAGTACGGGTTTCATTTATTCCTATGCGTGGTGTCTCGCAGCTACATTTAGGGGCTATTAATTCAGAAGAGAGGCAATGGTCGGAAATAAATAAAGGATATACGCATTTTACCGATGGTGATGTTCTTCTTGCTAAGATTACTCCGTGTTATGAGAACAGGAAGTCAGCGATTCTTTATGGCTTAAAAAATGGGATTGGGGCTGGCTCTACAGAGTTTCATGTTATACGCCCAATTAAAGGATTGGTTGAACCTGCATATATTTATACTTTTTTACGTTCCCCGTATTTTATGGTAGATGGTGAAAAGAAAATGACTGGTACTGCTGGTCAAAAACGTTTGCCTACAGAGTATTTTGCAACTCGTGCTTTTCCTCTCCCTCCACTCCAAGAACAAAAACGCATTGTTGCCAAGGTGGATGAACTGATGGCGCTTTGTGACCGTCTGGAAGCCATGCAGAAGAAACTCGGCAAACTCACCAAGCTCTTCCGAACCGCTTCCTTGAACGCCTTGGCCAACGCCCAAAGTCCCCAAGAACTCAAACTATCCTGGAACAGGGTTCAGGAAAATCTGGGGATGCTTTTCGAAGGGCCTGAGGATATTGGCGATATTCGAAAAATTATTATTGAATTAGGTGTCAACGGATGTTTAACCAAGAATGAAGGTTCTGATAACTCGGTATCCGAATTAATTGATACGATCCATAGAAATAAAAAAAAGCTGATAAAAGAAAAAATAATTAAACATAAAAAACCAATTATTCCGTTCAAATATGACAGGAGAATACCTGAGCATTGGATGGTCACTTCTCTCGATTCTGTTATCTCTACAATGGATGCGGGATGGAGTCCGGCGTGTTCCCCTCATCCTTGTTCCAATTCTGAAAGCTGGGGGATTCTAAAAACAACTGCTGTACAAAAAATGAAATACCTTGAATTTGAACATAAGGAATTGCCTATAGAAAAAGATCCAAAGCCTCAGTATGAAGCAAAAGCTGGTGATATATTAGTCACACGTGCTGGTCCAAAAAATAGAGTTGGGATTTGCTGTGTGATTAATTCTACAAGACAGAAACTTATGATTTCTGACAAGATAATCCGTTTCCATATTGTAAACGATTTGTTAAATACAAATTTTATTGCAATGGCATTGACTGTTGGGGAATCCGCATCAATTTTAGAAAATCAAAAATCTGGAATGGCGGAAAGCCAAATGAATATATCTCAAAATAAGTTAAGAGCGATTCCGATTTCAATCCCACCTATAGAAGAACAGGATAGAATAGTAAGCATTGTTGAGTCTTTTCTTGAAAAATGCAATAAACTTGAATCCCAACTCACCAAAGCCCGTTTCATTGCCGAAAAACTGGCCCAATCAGCCATTGCCGCAATCACCGGAACCCAACTGGAGGATAAAAGAAGATGAAGGCCCCCAAAACCGAACTGGTGACCAAACTGCGACTGGTGAAAAGCCCTTCAATTAAAGCCCAAACATCCCTTTGCGCCATATTGGCCAAACACAGCAACGAGCTTTCCGAAAAAGTCCTGTGGAATCATTCGGGGTTGGAGATTGATGCGTTTTACCGCCAGCTCAAGACTGAAATGGCAAACGGATGGATTGAAGAGTCCCAGAAGGCCGAGATGCAAATTGTTGAAGAAAAGGAATATGCATAATGACTGTGGACCGGAACCCGGAATATCTTCAAAGCCTTGTGAGGGAGCTGTCCAGACTCTCCGATGAAACGGAATGGGTTGAGTTCAAAGTAGGCAATGAAAAGCCTGACACAATCGGAGAGTATATCTCTGCACTGGCCAACTCTGCGGCATATTCCGGCAAGGTGCACGCCTATCTCCTGTGGGGTGTTGAAGATCAAAACCATGACATTGTGGGAACCGACTTCAGACCGCTTCAGGCTAAAATAGGTAACGAAGAGCTTGAAAGCTGGCTTTTGCGTCTCATCAACCCCAAGGTGAATTTCAGATTTTTTGAAATTGAAATAGAGGAGAAGCGCGTGGTCATGCTGGAGGTGGGGGCCGCCTTCCGTCATCCGGTTCAGTTCAAGAATATTGAATTCATCAGGGTGGGGTCCTACAAAAAAAAATTAAAGGATTTTCCAGAAAAAGAGCGGGAACTCTGGCGGATTTTTGATCGTAAACCGTTTGAAAAAGAGATTGCCGCCGAACATGTCTCTTCGGATGAGGTGCTGAAACTTCTTGATTATCCTGCCTACTTCGATCTTCTCCAGCTGGCCTTGCCTGAATCCCGGGAAGGTATTCTTAAGGCGCTTCAGGCTGATGACCTGATTGATAAAGGGAATGCCGGGAAATGGGATATTACCAATATGGGCGCCATTCTGTTTGCCCGCAGGCTCAGTGATTTTACACGGCTTAAACATAAGGCGGTGCGGGTTATTTTATACCGGGGGGAAAACAAGCTCGAAACGGTGCGAGAGCAGGAGGGCGGTCGTGGTTACGCCTGTGGTTTTGAAGGCCTTATCGGTTTTGTACAAACTCTGCTCCCGTCGAACGAGGTTATGGGCCAGGCTCTGCGTAAAACTGTACCCATGTTTCCGGAACTGGCTGTCCGGGAATTGATTGCCAATGCCATTATCCACCAGGATTTTCATATCAGCGGTACAGCACCCATGATTGAGATTTTTGTCAATCGAATGGAGATCACCAATCCTGGACTCCCCCTTGTTAAAACCGACCGATTTTTAGACAGCCCTCCAAAATCACGCAATGAAGGCATTGCTTCGTTTATGAGGCGCATCGGAGTGTGTGAAGAAAGAGGAAGCGGGGTGGATAAGGTGATAATTCAGACAGAACTCTACCAGCTACCCGCGCCGATTTTTGAGACCACAGATGAACATACAAGAGCCATCCTCTTCTCCCATAAAGAGCTGAAAGAGATGGACAAGGCTGACAAAATTCGGGCATGTTACATGCACGCGGGATTGCGTTATATCCAAAGGGATTTTATGACCAACTCCACTTTACGGGAGCGTTTTGGCATTGAAAGTCAAAACAGTGCAATTGCCTCACGTATTATCAAAGAAACTCTGGAAGCTGAGATGATTTATCCCTTTGATCCAAAATCATCCCGAAAATTTATGAAATACATTCCATGGTGGGCTAAATGAGGCAGTTTCTTTATTTGATGGTTATTTGATTGAAGACCTATTATCTTGAATCTTGATTGAGGTAAAATATTGTTTTATTAAGATATTAGTCTTATATTCTTATTTGATGGTTATTTGATTGTCTGATTTAAAAAATTATATTTATGGAATTTATATCCCACATTCAGCATGTGCTTTTTATCAAAAAATGATTTAATAGACCTCTATCTAAAACCACTACTGAAAAAGAGGCAAAGAAGAATTCACGTCGATATTAGGGATTTACCCAAAAACAGACTTCCACTATGTCAGATTTAATATATTGATATTGCATTATAAAAAAATTAAATGGGTAGCTTATTTTCGTCCAAGTCTCTTACTTCCTTAAATTTGCATATTGAAGCTCCTGTGTTGTGCTGGTGTTTATAGAACATTCATACCCAACTATCACTAACGCCCCAAGGGTTGACGATTGCAACGGATCGTCTCCCCCGTAGGGGGGAGGCATTTGCATCTGTCAATCGTCTTTATTGACGCGGGTTTCGACGGATACAAAGGCCATTTGCAGCCGTCATCATTGCAATCGTCAAGATCCTTGTCAATAGGGGCTTTGACAATTACAAATATTTTTTTACAGTCGTCCGCAGCCGTCACTTTTACAATCGTCAACAATGCAAACCTTATATTTTTGACGGTTGCAAATTTGTTTTTGCAACCGTCAAAGTTAAAATCATTAAAACCCCTGTCAATAGGGGATTTAACAATTACAAATCCACTTTTGCAGCCGTCAACAATCGTCAAGACTTTTCAACTATCAATGGAACCAAAACCTCTTTAGCATGTCTGCCTGGATTACTTAGTTCCCTCTTTAAAAATCCCTTATCTATCAACCATTGAATGACCAATTCCATATCTTTAGATCTGGCAAAACTGGAATAGGTTGTTTTCATGACCATGGCAATATTTTTTCCGGCGGGCGCTTTGATTAACTCTGAACAAGTGTATCGTTTGGAATCATCAACAAGCAGCTCAAACAAAATTTTTCCCAGGGTTTCTAATCTTCCCTGCTTGAAATCTACATATTCCAGCACACCAAAGCCATTCCGCTTAAAATAAATACGTCCGTCCATATCTGGAGAATAGTTGTTCTTCGGCACATCAAACGCCACATAGGCCCGTGGGTTGTGAATCCCGTGTCGATCTGCCGTTTCCTGATCCATCCGTATCATCCCCGCCTGCCATCGGCTACCGTCCACAATGCTACCTGCCCCACGGCTCATGTTTTGAGATATCCGCCCTCCATCCTGCTTACTGGTATGGTGTGCAAATAAAATATTGATTCCATATTCCTTAGAAAGATATTCCAGACATTGTATCCATTGAGTTGCATGATCGTTGTTGTTTTCATCCAAACCATAAAATCGACTCTTAGGGTCCAGGATCAAGACATTTAGGCCAGGGTACAGGCGGATCGTCTCCTCCAGCCAAGTAAACCCGGCGGCCCGAATTGGCTTGTTACCGTTAAGCTCCATTAGGGGACCTACCTCTCCAACTGTTGATGTACCATAAAGGATGTCAGGGAAAGCGCCCCCGGTGATGTTCCATAATCTTCGGTTCATCTCATCCTGGTCATCTTCCCCACACACTATCAGGGTTTTTTGGGGTTCTGCTGCCTCGATCGGTCCAAACCTCCCCCCGCTGGCCAAGGTAACGCCCAAAGAAAAGAGAAAGAAGGTTTTGCCCACCCCACCCGTGGCCGTGATTACACCAACCACGCCCTTAGGTAAAAGGCCTACCCCGTTACAGGTTAAGATAAATTCTCTACTTGGTGGGCAAGTTATGACATTCTTTTTGAATGATGTTGACTCCGGCCCTTGAGGTGGGAATATTTTTTTTCTCTCTGTCTCCTTTCTGCAGGGCACTGCACCATCTACCATGTCAATGACCATTTGATGGTACTCGTCTTTCAATATGCCATTAACATCGTGCCCAGCTGGGGAACCCTCTGGCCAAACAACGGAAAGAGTCTTTTCCCCCAAGGCTTTCACCACATTTTTGACAGCCTTTTCTCCAGCATCATCATTGTCAAAAAAACAAACGATCTTTTTTTCCTGGTCGGCATACGGTTTTAAAGCTGCTGTTTTTTTGAAATAGGTGGACCCTCCCAAGGCCAACCAACAAACATCAGGTAGACACTCTGCCCCGGAAAGAGCATCAATTACGGATTCGGTCAACGCAATGGTGTCAGCGGCATAAATCTCGGCCCCGCATTGAAAAAAACATTCTCTCCCGGCATATGATCCGCCAGTAAAAACCTTATTGGCTTTTGATGGACCATCAAAAGCAGTTTGATTGACGGAAAGACATTGAACCGCAAGCACCTTACCTTCCAAGGAGGTGAAGGGAACCGCCACGGCCTCACGGCCTTTGTGACATATGGATCTTAAAACCCCATTAAAGAAACGATCCATAATAAAGTCGTTGTTGATCTTCCTGCGATGAACGAGCAGGTTATAGACAGCACTGCTGTTATATCCTGCCTTTAGGGAATCCCATAGACGTTGCGCCTGGTCGTTCTGTTTTGGCTTCTTTTTCAGCTTGTGATCTTGTTTGTTGGCTACCCACTTAAGGCGGGATACTTTTCTCGAATTTGCTATTTTTTTTTATAAAGGATATTCTCTTATCATTTGAAGATATAGTTTTTAGAAAACCAACT
>Ga0208900_1000414_pt1 | contig 27133 bp, 24 predicted proteins | sample AntAceMetag02UKK_FD_184763 | JGI IMG/M metagenome (GOLD analysis project Ga0208900, IMG submission 184763) | Saline lake microbial communities from Ace Lake, Antarctica - Antarctic Ace Lake Metagenome 02UKK (SPAdes) (version 2) | ecosystem: Environmental > Aquatic > Non-marine Saline and... | reverse complement strand
TTCGCAGGTTTTTCCCCGGATTTCTGGAGCGGGTCATTCAACGTTTGCAATCCGCCGACATCAACAATCCCGACCTGGAAGAACAGCTCTATGCCGAAGACGAATATTTGAAAGTACTCATCGACCGTGACAACCAAATTTCTTTTTTTAAGGAAAAAGCAGAAGTAAACCAGAAAGCCCTGGCTGAAGAAAAGAAACGTAGCAATAAGAAAGACAAAGCCTTGAATGAGAAAGACAAAGCCTTGAATGAGAAAGATAAAGCCTTGAATGAGAAAGAAAGTATAATCTTTGCCCTGGCCAAAACATTGAAAGATAGCAGTGTGGCGATCGAAACAATAATGCAACAAACGAAACTCACAAAAAAAGATATTGAAAATTTGTAAGGAAAAAATGTAAGTTTATAACAACCATAAATTGTTGATTAATATGTCGAAAACAGAAACAATAAAAGCGAACATCGAACCCGGCCTAAAGCATGAAGCCGAAGAAATTCTTCATCAGCTTGGACTTTCTGTTTCGGATGCAATAAGCCTGTTTTACAACCAAATAAGGCAAAATAAGGGGATTCCATTTAATGTAAAAATCCCCAACCCAACAACGCAAAAAACTATGCAGGACACAGATGAAGGTAAAAACCTGGTTGAATGTGAGAATGCGGAAGATATGTTTAATAAATTGGGTATCTAAACATGTTAAAGCCGGATTATACCAAGCAGTTTGAAAAGGATCTGAAAAGAGCGCAAAAAAGAAGAAAAGATATATCAAAACTGAAGGTATTGATTCGTCTGCTAATTAACCAGGAGAGAATTCCCCAACGGCACAACGACCACAAACTACTTGGCCGGTTTCAAAACAGACGTGAATGTCATATTGAGCCGGACTGGTTGTTGGTGTATAAAATTAAAGAGGAGAAAATTATTTTTGAGCGTACCGGATCGCATTCGGATTTGTTTGGGTAAAACAGCAAATACATTTTTATAAATGGTTAAAAACGATGAATAACAAAGTTTTAAAACAATGACATAACACACTAAAATAAAAATATAAAAAGCGTTAGCTTTTATATAGGTTACAGGACCCACGCTTTTTAGTGAGACTATTATTTTATGAGCATTTGCGAAATAAAATCATTAAGTCGAACTAATCCTCGAATCATTTTTTTGATTCGGGATGTGAGACTATTATTTTGTAAGCCTTGATGAAACAAAATAATTTAGTCGAACTTCCCGAATCACTTCGTTCTCGGGATAAACTCAACTAACTGCCCATCGGGGTATTGAGGGCAATCAACAAAAATCCTAATACTTATGAAAAAGTTTACATTGCTCTTCGCACTGCTCCTTGCAGCAACATGCAATTTCGCACAAGCACCGCAGGCCTTCAACTACCAGGCTGTAATCCGCGATGCCGCCGGAAACCTCCTCGTAAACCAGGCCATAGGTTTAAAGATTGCCCTGTTGCAGGACAGTGCTGTCGGCCAGGAAATCTACACCGAAACTCACTCCATCACCACCGATCTCTCTGGTAGGGTGGATTTACAAATCGGAGCGGGCACAGTTGTTACCGGCCAGTTCGATACCATTGCCTGGGCTTCCGGCCCCTACTACCTCCAACTCGCCGTTGACCTTGCCGGAGGAATCAACTACACAGTTATGGGAACTACCCAAATGCTCTCCGTACCTTATGCCCTGTATGCTGAAGAAGGTAGTGGGTGGGAGAAAACGGATGAAGGCATTGGATTCACAAATGGAAAAGTGAGAATTGAAACAAATGATACCCTTGCACCATTTGAGATTAATACCTCAATGGCAACTCAAGGTAATTACGAAATTCAAAAATGGGCTACTAGTGACACAGGATATAATTTGAGGCTATTGACAGAGTGGGATGACCATGGTATTAATCAAAAATTTATACAAAAATTTAATGGTATAGACTATGATGTTTTAAAGTTCTATCAAGGGCAATTGGAAATTCAGCGCAATAAATGTATTTCTTACGGCTCAAGTGATGTTTTTAGTTATGATGGAAGATATATACCACACTATGGATTTGGTTGGTTTCATGATTCATGGAATCTGGATGGGCTAACAAACTACTTAACAGGATATATAGGAGTTAAAATTTTCACGCAAGGACAACCTCGTATGGTTATAAACACTGTTGGCTATGTTGGCATTGGAACAACAAACCCAACATACCCTCTCTCAGTCAACGGAACTATCCGTTCCAAAAAAGTAATTGTAGATACCGGCTGGTCAGATTTTGTATTTGAAGATGATTACAGCCTGATGCCGCTGCACAAATTGGAGCATTTTATCAGTAAAAACAAACACCTGCCCGAAATCCCCACGGCCAAAGAAGTAGAAGAGAGCGGCGTGAGCCTCGGCGATATGGATGCAAAGCTATTGCAAAAAATTGAGGAGCTTACGCTTTACACCATTCAGCAGCAAAAGATGATAGAGGAACTGGTGAAACAGAATAAGGAGCTGGGCAAAAAGGTTGAGAAACTCGAAAAAAGGAAATAGGCATGAAAGACATAAAAATACTTTTTCTGTTTGCGTGTTTGTTGTTAATTACAAAAACAATAATCGCCCAGGAAGATTTTTTTAATAAGCATGCTAATCTTCCACCTGTTGATCTCTGCAAAGTTCCGGTAACTGCCTATGAAAAAGGTAGAATTTTAATTAAAGTAAAACCTGAAATATATGAACTGTTACCCGCTGAAATAATGACTGTAGCTGAAAATGAATTTGTTGCTACAGGAATAAAGAGCATTGATGAACTCAATAAAAGTTTCAATGTTCATACTTTTACACCTCGCATAGAAGGCATTCATTATCCAGACTTTAACAAAAATGAGTTTATGAAAGAATATGGGTCTTGGGGGTTTCATCTGTGGATCGAATTAAAATGCGATTTAAAAACTGATATCATTCAAGCGGTTCAATCCTTTCAAGCACTTGAAGAAATACAATTAGCCGAGCCTGTTTACAAAAAAAAGCGCAACGGAACAATTGATCCTGATAAACTTACAAAAGCAATAACCCAGCCTAATGAAAAATCGGACTGGATTCCAAACGACCCGCTATACATTGAGCAATGGAATATGGACATCATTGATATGCCCCTGGCATGGAACATCGAGAAAGGAAGGAACAATGTTATTGTTGCAATTATCGATGAAGGGATTAAATACAACCATCCGGATATTGCAAGTAATATGTGGTCGGGCATAGGTTGGAACTTTGTCGATAATAATTCTACTATTTATCCAGATGCTTACACAACGCACATGGCCGGAATTGTGGCTGCTGTAAGCAATAATAGTATTGGTGTGGCAGGTATTGGAGGTGGATCGGGCAGTGGTAATGGTGTTCAACTAATGTCGTTACAGATTTTTCATGGTGAAGATTATGGGTCTTTTTTTTATGCAGTTTTATATGCAAGAGATCATGGGGCTGCAATTCTATTGAATAATTGGAGCTATGAAGATCCGGATGTTTATAATGATGAGGATATAGACGTTATTAGCGCTTTTAACTCCAATACATTTATTGGAGGTGGAGGAGATGTATTAGCTGGTGGTATTTCAGTTTTTGGGTCTGGAATAGAAAACTCCTCTGCAAATTATTATCCAGCCTGCTATTTTCGTGTCCTTTCTGTCGCCGCTACAGATGATGAGGATGTTAAAGCCTATTATTCAAATTATGGCGATTGGGTTGATATTTCAGCTCCGGGTGGTTCACCCTATTCATTCATAAAAAGTACTATTTTAAATAATAATTATGGTATATCTTATGGATCGGGGATGGCATCAGCACATGCAACGGGAGCAGCGGCATTATTTATTTCGCTTATGTCGCGCTATGGAATAATGCTAACTGGTTATGAAGTTAGAGACATACTTATCGACAATGTTGATGACCATTATCCACAAAATCCAAATTACATTGGAGAATTGGGATCTGGCAGGTTAAATGCCTATAAAGCCCTTTCAGATTTCCCAAATTATTTACCAGCAAATATAGTTTTAGATTCAATAAATACCACAGGGACTTATACTGCGAGCCAGTCTGTGATAATGAATCCGGGCTTTACCACAGGTTCTTCAACATTTGTAGCTGAGGTTTATGGTTCCAGTAAGGGCAATTCAGTGAAAATCTTTTTTCATGATACTATCATCCGGGAGTTTCAAATCGAAACCGATTATTCCACAGTTTACCCTGATTTATGGCAGGGAAACGATTCATCCGGCAAAAAAGTTGAGCCCGGTGAATATCTGTATGAGATATCCAAAGAGGGTGTTCGAGTAGAAACGGGAAATATAATAATTGAATAAGGAAGCATCATTAGTTAATTGTGGTTTGCTGGAAAACATAAAACCATATCGATAGCTTTAATATTTCGGTGCTCTGCACCTCATGTATCAATTCATCTGTATGTTTCTACAAAGGTTATCGCCACTCTGTGGCTCTTCTTTCAGGTGCGGAGCACCGATAATATTTGTAGAATTTTATCCGACAATTAGCAAAAAGGTGCAGCGCACCGAAATATTTGATGTGTGCTTTTGAAAAAAATAAATAAAAAGACGAGCCACACCATCAGTATCCAAAAAAGAAAACAAAGTTAAAATCTAACGAAAATGAAAAAATTTAAACTTTTAATAAGCATCATGGCCTTTGCCTTCATTTCATTGCAGGCACAGGCATAGCAAGCCATCGCCTCGGCGGGCGGCTACTTCCAAAACGAAAACCTTTCGCTGAGTTTCACCATCGGCGAGCCGGTAATCGAAACTTTCCAAAGCTCAGAGCTTATCATTACACAGGGTTTCCAGCAGCCTTATAACTTTTACCTCCAGCAAATCCTGAACATCCCCGCCGGATGGAGTGGCGTTTCCACCTACCTCGACCCGCTCAACAAAGGCATGGAAGGTATGTTTTCACCCTTCGGCAACGACTTTATCATCCTGTCGTCGATGACGGATTTTTACTACCCGGCGGCGGGCGTTAACACCATCGGCAACTGGAACTACGAAAACGGCTACCAGATAAAAACTGCCAATAATTTGGAACTTACGATTGCAGGTTCAAAACTCGTAAACCCAACGCTGGAACTGGCGCAGGGCTGGAATCTGATGCCCGTGCTTAATAATTGTAATAATCCGGCGGAGGAACTATTTAGCCCAATCATCGACCATCTGCAAATTGTAAAAGAAGTTGCAGGTACCGGGGTTTACTGGCCACAGTTTGGCGTGAACACACTTGGAGAGCTTGTTCCCGGCAAAGCCTATTTTGTGTTGGTGGATGGGGATGTGGAGTTTTTCCTATGCACCCCCTCTAACTCTCCGCCAGCTGGCGGAAGGACTGGCCAGCGCACGGGAACTTCTTCCCAAACTCTGACAGTCCCGCACGTGCGGGATCAAACCCTGTCAGAGTTCAAAGTTCGAGCAACCCCTATCACCCATACCATAGCCATTCCTCAAAAAGTATTATCAGAAATTGAAAATGGAAACATCCTCACCATTTATAACCAAAACGGTTTATGTTGTGGAGCAATTCCGGTTCAAAACCAAAACCTGGCCATCACCGCTTTTGGCAACGACCCAACTGCTCCGGCAAATGACGGGATGATAGAAGGCGAATCATTACAGTTCCGCGTTATTAATCCTGAATCAGGAAAAGAATCAACAATGGAAGTTGCTTTTGATGAGCAAATGCCACAGGGTGGAACTTTTGTAAATCATGGACTTTCGGCGGTAAAGAGTTTGGAAAATGCCGGAGTAGAAGAATTCGCCGGAAGGCAACTAAATATTTCAGTTTATCCAAATCCTTCAACGGGTGAGTTTTACATCCAATCCAAAACTCTGTCAGTCCCTCACATGCGGGATGAAACCCTGACAGAGTTCAAATACGAAATTAGCGATCCGCACGGTTCGATCATCTTTTCAGGCCACAGCCAGGGCAACGATTTTTCCATCGACCTCTCCACTTATCCGAAAGGAATTTATTATTTAAAAATAACACAAGGAGGATTACAAACAGTGAAGAAGCTGGTGGTGCAGTAGGATTTGGAGACCTAACAGATTTACCCCCAAAACAGACGGTTGCTTTTCAAAAAAAGTAATGCAAATGTCTGGCACAAAAACCTGTTAGGTCTTGCCACCTCAAAAACAAAAAACCCCTGATTGAAAAAAAATCAGGGGCAAAAAAAAAATGAAAAAAAAACCCTCTTTTAACAGCGGGAATATTAATATTTATATTTTAACCAAATTTGCAAATCCCATAAAAGCGAGAGACAGAATACCGGCAACTACCAGCGCAATGGGCATACCACGCATTCCTTTGGGAACATCCATCAACTCGAGGTGCTCGCGAAGGCCGGCAAAAAGTACGAGAGCCAAGGCAAAGCCAATTGAATTCCCAATAGCATAAACAGTTCCTTCCAATAGATTATACTCTTTTTGAACAACCAATAATGCCACACCCATAATTGCGCAGTTGGTGGTAATGAGCGGCAAGAAAACACCCAGTGCCTGGTAAAGGGGTGGACTTACTTTTTTAAGAATAATCTCGACTACCTGCACCAAAGATGCAATAACCAGAATAAAGGAAATGGTTTGTAGAAATCCCAAATTAAAAGGTGCGAGAATATAGTTTTGAATAAGCCATGTTACAATAGTTGCAACGGTCATAACAAAAAGAACCGCACCTGCCATTCCGGTAGCTGTTGATATTTTGTTGGATACGCCCAAAAAAGGGCAGATACCCAGAAAGTTCGACAATACAATGTTGCTGACTAATACTGTACCGATGATGATAATGATATATTCCATAGTTACTTGATTTAAGCTTTTTTGGTAATTCTGTTAACTAAAGCAATTAAAAATCCAAGGGCAATAAAAGCACCGGGAGAAAGAATAAAAACCAAAATGCCATCGCCCTCCATAAACTTAAATCCAAATACCGAAAGGTTTCCTAAAATCTCTCTTACTGCCCCAAGTAATGTTAGTGCCATCGCAAATCCTAACCCCATACCCAATCCATCAAGAATTGAAGATACCAGATTATTTTTGGAAGCGAAAGCTTCAGCTCGTCCAAGTACCACGCAGTTTACAACAATCAGGGGGATAAAAATCCCAAGCTGCTCGTGCAAGGCTGGTGCATATCCGGCCATGATTAAATCTACGATAGTAACAAAAGAGGCAATTACAACGATGAAGGTTGGAATGCGAACTTTGCTGGGAACCACGTTTTTGATAAGCGAGATCACCACATTCGACATCACCAGAACAAAGGTGGTTGCAAGCCCCATAGCCAATCCATTCATGGCAGAGCTGGTTACTGCAAGTGCCGGACACATCCCAAGCAGCATCACAAACACTGCATTCTCTTTAAAAAAGCCTTTGGTAAAGTTTTGTATTTGAGTCATGATATCTCCTCTCCTATTTATTATCTTTTTTCAATTCGTCGAATGAGTCGGAAGCCCGTTGCACGGCATCGCAAAAAGCTCGTGAAGTAATGGTTGCCGCAGTAATGGCATCTACTTCACCCCCATCTTTTTTTACTCGTAAATCAAAGCTCTTTGGATTTTTACCAACAAACTGATCTTTCCAGTTTGTGGCCATTTTTGTACCCAGACCCGGAGTTTCCTTTTGCTCCAGCACTTCAACATTGGTAATGCTTCCATCGGGTTTAAAACCAACCATGAGCTTGATTAATCCGCTATACCCGATATTTGTGTAGGTATTTACAGCTACGCCAATAGGTTCTTCGTTGGTAAAACCTTTGAAAAAGAGCAATGAATCACTACCATTTTGGGGCATTACTGCCTGCCTGTCGTAATGTGTAAAACCGGGCATAACCTGCTCGATTGCTTTTTGCTGTTTAAGGCGCTGAACCTCGGCAATGGGTCCTTTGGTAAGATTGTAAACTCCGCTTGCTGCCAACGATGAGATGGCTGTAACCACCAGGAGTGTCAGCAGCATATTTGTAAATGTTGATTCTTTCTGAGCCATAGTGTTTTATTTAATAGACAAGGCATGCCTCGTCTTTACTTTAATTACTGAGACAAGGCATGCCTTGTCTTTACTTCAATTGGTGAGACAAGGCATGCGTTGTCTTTACATCGTTTTTATTAAGCCAAACCTTTTGGGTTTGAAAGTAGTATTGATTAATGGGGCAAAAGCATTCATAATTAAAATGGCAAAGGATACACCTTCGGGATAACCACCCCAAAAACGAATGAGCATTGTGATAAGCCCGCAGCCCACACCATAAATTAACATTCCTTTGGACGACATGGGCGAACTCACCATGTCTGTTGCCATAAAGAAAATTCCCAAAATCAAACCACCAGTTACCAAATGAAATAGTGGATTCGCATAATGTGTAGGATCAATGGCCCACATGATGGCAGCAAAGCCAATGGCCGATACCAAATAAGCTACAGGAATGTGCCAGGTAATAACCTTACGGAAAAACAAAAATGCAGCGCCTAATAACAGCGCTATCGCCGACATTTCACCCATGGAGCCTCCCTGATTTCCGATCATCAAATCAAAATAAGAGGGTAATTCCCCCATAAGTTGTTGAACGGTTTGCCCGGCCCCAACTCCTTCTTTTAGTATTCCTAAAGGTGTTGGCCCGGTAATTACATCAGCCAATGCTGTTGGGAACTTTGGTACCGGAATTGGCCAGCTTGTCATTTGCACCGGGAAAGAAATCAATAAAAATACCCGCCCGACAAGCGCCGGATTAAATGGGTTTTTCCCAATGCCGCCAAAGGCCATTTTTGCAATACCAATAGCAACAATTGCCCCGATGATGATGATAAATGTGGGCAAACTGGTGGGCACGTTAAAGGCCAATAATACGCCGGTAACAATCGCAGAGCCATCGTTGATGGTAAGATCGCCTTTGATGAGGTAACGTTGAATTACATATTCAACCAAAACGCAGGCAGTTACAGAAATTGCCATAACCCTCACGGCATCCAAACCAAAAAAGTAAAACGAAACCAACATGGCGGGAATCATGGCATAAAAAACGCTGTACATGATCTTGCGCACCGATTGGTTGGAGTGGACGTGCGGAGAGCCTGATATCGTAAGTAAAGTATCCATATTTTAGTTTTTTCCTCTCGTTCTGATAATTTGACCTACTTTAGTTTTTCCGAGCCTGATAAAATCAAGCAGAGGTCTGCCCGATGGACAGGTATAATGGCAGGAGCCACATTCGATACAATCCATAATCCTGTCTTTTTCGGCACGCTCCCAAATTTCATGCATCACTTCCTGGGCAAGCAGGTAGGGCTCAAGCCCCATTGGGCAAACGGAAATACATTTACCACAACGGATACAATTTTTTATTGCTGCACGATGGGCTTCTTCATCAGGTACCAATAAAATACCAGACGATCCTTTTACAATAGGAGCTTCAACCGACATGAGTGCTTTCCCCATCATGGGGCCGCCGCCAATTACTTTACCGAGGTTTTCGGGTAAACCGCCGGCTTTTTCAATTAGTTCTGAAATTGGGGTACCGACCCTGACCAGGAAGTTAGAGGGCTTTTTGGCAGCTTTTCCGGTAACCGTAACTACGCGTTCTACCAAAGGTTTATTCTTTTGCACTGCTTCGTAAACAGCATAAGCCGTTCCCACATTATCAACCACGCATCCTGTTTCGATGGGTAATTTTCCTGATGGAACTTCCCTGCCGGTTAATGCCTTGATAAGCTGTTTTTCGCCACCCTGCGGATATTTTACTTTAAGCGAATGAATGGTGATGCCTTTGAATTTCTGAGCCAGTTTGCCAAGATGTTCAATAGCGTCGGGTTTATTATTTTCAATACCAACCAAGGCTTTATCCACGCCCAAAGCTTTCATAAGAATGCTTATCCCGATTAGCATCTCCTCCCCTTTCTCCATCATCAGCCTGTGATCGGAAGTGAGATAAGGCTCACATTCCACACCATTAATAATCAAGTACTCAGCTTTTTTGCCATCGGGAACCATCATTTTAACATGGGTAGGAAATGTAGCTCCGCCAAGTCCGACAACACCCATATCATTTATCCGTTGGATTATCTCCTGCTTAGATAAGGTAATCTCATGCCTGACATCAGCAGATGTGTCAATTCCATCGGCCCAAACATCTTCGGCAGTATCGATAATTACCGACATCCGCCTGTAACCGGATTGATCCAAAATGCTATCGATTTTAAAAACCTTTCCGGTAACGGATGAATGAATATTCGCAGAGATGAAGCCGGAGCTTTTAGCGATAAGCTGACCGGTTTTAACTTCGTCTCCTCTCTTAACCAAAACTGTTGATGGAGCTCCCAAATGTTGGGAAATTGGAATATAAACGCGTTTTGGAACTGGCAGCGCCTCGATGGCAGCGCTTGCCGAGAACTTATTTTCCGGAGGATGTACACCTCCCATTTTGAATGTTTTCAATATCATTTCGTTATATATTGAAATCCGTAATCACTAATTAGTTTCTTTTGATTCTGCTGAAACAGGCTCTTTAACTTGTTCAGGAGCCGGAGCTGGTTTTTCAGGAGCAGCTTCCTTTTTTTCTGGTTTGGGTTTCCTTGGCGGGAAATGGAGTTCGTGAATGGCATTTGTAGGACATTCAGGAACACATTTTCGACAAAGCTTACATTTTTCGTAGTCGATGTAGGCAAGATTATTAATAAGTGTGATGGCATCGAATGGGCAGACTTTAACACACTTTCCACAACCAATGCACGCCACGCCGCAATTTTTCTTTGCCGGGGCTCCTTTTTCTTTATTGATACAGGCAACATGAATGCGGCGATCTTTTTTGCCTTTGGGCCGGAGTTCAAAAATGTTGCGCGGACAGGCTTTTACGCAAGCACCGCAAGCCACACATTTATCAGCATCCACCACCGGAAGTCCGGTTTTTTCATCCATGTAAAGGGCGTCAAAATCGCAGGAAACTGCACAATCGCCCAAACCAAGACAGCCATAAGGACAGCCACTTTCGCCTGAATATAAGCCGTGTGCAAATGCACAAGTGGCCGCACCTTCATATTTAATTTTTTGGGGTGCATTTTCCCTCGAACCATTGCAACGTAAAACGGCAATCATCGGCTCTTTTTCTTCAACTTCAAGTCCCATTATTTTTGCAACAGCCGACATTACATCATTCCCACCTACAGGACAGTTAAAGCCTTCGAGCGATCCTGATTTTACAATTGCTTCGGCAAAAGCACGGCAACCCGCATAACCACAACCACCACAATTGGCGCTTGGCAGGGCTTCCCCCACTTCATCAATTTTTGGATCTTCGACTACTTTAAACTTTTGCGCAACAAAAAATAGTATAACAGCAGCCGTAAGGCCAATGGCACTGAGTGATACAACAGCATAAATCATTACATCATTCACAGTTTGCTCCTTTTTTTGATTTCAAAACTTTGATTTCAATTCATCCGAAAACCTTGTTAAATGTTATCGGCAATCGTGACGGGCAAAATTATAAACAAATGTTAAAAATCATACTATTGTACCCTAATTTAAAATGAATTAAAATACTAAAATACTATTGCACTGTTTGTGCTGATAACAGCCCGGAGTTCTATTTATCCATTCATCGGGCTTGGAGGTACTTACGATTTTTACAAAGAAAACCTGTCATATTCAGCTATGGCAGGTATCAATATAAAAATAGATACAAAGGAAAAAGAGATTCCAAAAATTTCCAAATAAACACTAATTGATTCCTAACTTGGGGTCAGGAGTTCTATTCTTTGAAAACTACTTTATAATATCCAATAATTCAACCTCGAAAATTAAGGTTGAGTAAGGTCCGATAACATTCCCAGCTCCACGTTCCCGATAAGCTAAATCCGAAGGTATAATCAGCTTTGCTTTTGTACCCACGTTCAACATTGCAATTCCTTCGTCCCAGCCTTTAATTACGCGGCCCTGGCCAATCGGAAATTCAAAGGGCTGGTCGCGATCAACAGAAGAGTCGAATTTGGTACCATCGAGCAGAAACCCAGAATAATGCACCCTTACTTTATCCCCTTTATTGGGTTTTGCTCCATCTCCCTGCTTCTCTATCAATACATACAAACCTGATTCGGTAGGTTTTGTGTAAATATTGTTTTCGGAAAGATAATTTGCAATTATCGCAGCTTCGCCTTCTTTCAATTCAATTATTTTAGCTTCTTTCTCCATCTCAATTTCTTCTTCAGTTTGAATTTTCATGATTTTCACATGAAACAACAATTTATCAACTTCGGTGGCGAAATCCGGAACATGGGGATACTCTGCTGTTTTAGTAAAAAAAGATGCTGCATCAAGATAAAAAACTACGCTGTCGCCCAAATGCATCATTTCCATCATTTCGTAAAAATCTCCGGGAAATGCAGAGACTTTCATTGGCAGAACCATAACTTTGGCGGGTGTTTCGTTGCTGTTAAAAAACAATGTATCTTCTGTGCCATAAGTCATCCGCAACGACATAAGTTTACCAATATCCGGGGCTATTCTTCCATTGTATTTCTCAACGAATTTATATTTCAGTCCACTATCGGTAGTTTTAAACTTTGATCCCGGTTTTAGTATGGAACAAGAAAAACCAAGGAATACAATTGAAATAAAGAGGGAAATCCTGAAAATGTGCAATTTCATTACTTCACAATGTCAATTAATTCAACATCAAACAACAATGGTGAAAAGGGAGGGATTTTTGGGCCGGAGCCTCTTTCGCCGTACCCAAGATGTGAAGGAATAATTAAAGTTGCTTTACTGCCAACATTCATCAAAGCAAAACCTTCGTCCCAACCTCTGATAACTCTGCCCTGACCCAAGGGAAACTCAAAGGGTGTGCCTTTTTCAACGGATGAATCGAATACTGTACCATCCAACAATTTGCCCGTGTAGTGTGCCTTAATTTTATCACCCAGCTTTGGTTTAGGGCCATTTCCTTGTTCAGTAACAATTACGTAAAGTCCACTTTCGGTGGGTTCGGCCTTTATGTTATTGTTTTCAAGATATTTTTTAAGAATATCAGCTTCTTCGTTTTGCAGCTTCTCCATTTTTGCAGTTTGCTCATCATTCATTTCCTGTTCGGTTTGTATTTTGTCCAGCTTCACATTGAAAGTAAACTGCTGGTCTTTCAATTCGGGTGGAACTGCACGGCCACCTGCTGTTTTGGTTATAAACTCTTCTGCATCAAGAAAAAATACAGCACTATCTCCCAAATGCATCATACTCATCATTTCGTAAAAATCACCTGGATAAACCGATTCCTGCATAGGCAAAAGCATCACTTTATCAGGTATCTGATTTGTGTTGAACATCACCGAATCATCAATTCCGTAGGTCATTACCAGCGAAATTATTTCACCGCTTTGGGGCACACGCGCATCATCATTGTTTACCACCAACTTGTATTGCAAGCCACTTTCGGTAGTTTTAAATTTAGTATCATCACCGGAAAGCATGTCGCACGACATCATAAAAAATACACTTACCAGTGCCATCAAAAGACTCAATTTCAATTTCATAATTATAAAAATATTTAGTTTAAAAATTCTCACTTATTTCATTTCAAGTAATTCCATCTCAAATATTAATGGAGTAAAAGGTTTAACCTCATCACGCTGAACCCCGCCATAAGCAAGTGATGAGGGTATAATTAATTTCACCTTATCCCCAACTTTCATTGTAAGTATCGCCTCTTCCATGGCACCTATTACCTTGCTTTCGCCAACAGTAAAAATAACAGGACTCTCTTTTTCATAAGAAGAAAGGTAGGGAGTACCATCCAAAAAAAAACTTGCAAAATGAACTTTCACCTTTGCCCCGCTAACAACTTGTTTCCCCGATCCTTTTTGCAAAGGAACAATGTACAGGCCGTTACGCGTAGGATTTACATCAATATTGTTTTGCTTCAGATAATCAGAAATTTTTTCTGACTCCGATTTTTTGCGTTCATTAATCTCCAGACGCCTTGCATACACTTCCTGGGTTTCTGGGGTTATCGAGACAACCTTGATATCAAAAAACAACTCATCATAATTTGCGGCATATTCAGGTATTTCATCGAAATACATCACTTTTAAAAAGAAGTCACTGGTTTTGAGTACAAAAGTAGCGCTGTCGTTAAGGTGCATTAACCTAATCCCTTCCATTAAATCGCCTTCATAAATGGGAGCGATTTGAAAGGGAATTTTTTCATTTCCACCCGAATAAAGCACACTATCTTTAGATCGGTAATTCATTTTAACTTCAACAACATCATACAACTGAACTCTTTTGTTGAATTTGTTTAAAACATGAACCTTGTATTTAAGACCGTTTTTGGTGGTTTTATAGTCATCCTGATGTTTACAACCAGAAAGAAAAAGAATTGCAGCTATTGCAAAAAGAGGTAGGAAAAATTTACAAATCGAATGCATTCAGACTAACTAATTATTTTAATTCTATCAATTTAACATCATAAACAAGGGTTGTTTTGGTCGATATTTTTTTTTGATCGCCAAGCAACCCAAAAGCAAGGTGCGAAGGTATAATAAATTTGGCACGGTCGCCAACCCTCATCAATAATATGCCTTCTTCAATACCCGATTCAACACCGCCACGGCCAATCTCAAATTCTTTATATCCAGATTCATCCGATGAATAAATTGATTCACCATTCAGTAAACTAACTTCATAAATAATTGTAGCTATTTTTCCAACCTCAGCTTGTTTTCCTGAACCCGATTCAAAGATTCTGTATCGCAATCCAGTTCCTGTTTCTTTTACATTCCAACTGTTTCGCAATATAAAATCCTTTATTTGCTGATCCTCGGTTAGTATTGCTTTTTTATTAGCCCGAAGCAGTGGTTCTTTAAGTTCTTCTTCGCTGAAAATTTTCTTTTTATCAGGCTTATTACCCGAACAAGCCGACAAAAAGATTAGTCCCAGCCCAAGTAATAACAGGTAAACTACAAATTTTGATCTGATAAAGAAATTATTCAATTTCATAATTGAGTTCATCCTCAAACAACGGTAATATTTCCAAAATCTTTTCTAGGGAAGCTTCTATCGAAAGGTAAGAATTTCCACCGGCAGCATTTCTGTGCCCGCCCCCTTCAAAGTATTTTTGTGCAATTTGATTGACGGCAAATTGGCCTTTAGACCTGAACGATAAGCGAATCACGCCTTCACGTTCGGTCATTAATATCGAAACATTGATTTCTTTTATAGATAAAGGATAATTTACAATGCCCTCGCTATCGCCGGCTTTGTAATTAAACCTTGTCAAATCATCTTTAGATAGAGATATGATGGCTGTCCGGTATTTATGAAGAATAAGGAGTTTCTCGGCAAAAGCGTGGCCAAGTAACCTAAGCCTACTTTCCGAAAAGTTATCGTAAATCAGGCGGTGCAATCTTTCGGCATCCACGCCTTTATCAATCAAATCGGCAGTGATGCGGTAGGTTTTGGGGTTGTTGCAGGCAAAACTAAACGAGCCGGTATCAGTAATTATTCCAGTGTAAAGGCTCTCAGCGGCAGCTTTATTGATGCAATGCGTAAGTTCGGTTTCTTCTAAAAACTCATAAACCAGCTCAGCCGTAGATGATGCAGATATTTTGGATAGTAAAAACTGAAAAGCATCGATGTCGGGCTGGGGATGATGGTCTATTAATATCTTTGTGGCTGTGGCATTCCTCAATGTCTCCTCCATATTATCTACCCGTGATGGTGTATTATAATCAAGGCAAAAAACAATGCTGGCTTTATTGAAAATGCCCGACATAAATTGCAGATCATTTTGATTAAAAATAACAACATCGTCAGCTCCCGGCAACCATCGTAAAAAATCCGGAAACCTGTTGGGCAAAACAACCACGATGTTTGGATTGATACATTTCAGCGCATGATACATGGCCATTGCAGAACCAACAGCATCACCATCAGGGTTGTAATGCGAAGTTATTACAATGCTACCTGAGCCATTAATAAGTCGCTTAATTGTGCTATAATCTGATTTTGTCAAAATTTAAAATGTTGAATGATAAAGATTAATTTACTTGGAAAAGGGCTGCAAAACTATAATAAAAAACGTTAAATGCCCATCGAAAATAGTGTATTTGCTACTTTTGTGGAAATAATCAAAACCTAATATTATGACAGGAAATAAGACACTTACAATGATTAAGCCCAATGCGGTCGAAAAAGGTTCTACCGGGGCTATTCTGGCAAAAATTAATGAAGGCGGTTTTAGAATTGTTGCACTAAAAAAAATGAGATTGTCACAAGAGCTGGCAGAAGCATTTTATGAAATTCATAAGGACAGACCGTTCTTTAAAGATCTGGTGGAGTTTATGATTTCGGGGCCAATTATAACAGCTTTGCTCGAAAAAGAAAATGCTGTGGAAGACTATCGCCGGTTGATTGGAGCTACCAATCCCAACGAAGCCGAAAGGGGTACGGTAAGAAACTTATTTGGAACAGATGTTCAAAAAAATGCTGTTCATGGTTCCGATAGTGATGAAAATGCTGAGATTGAAGCGAACTTTTTCTTTTCTAATCTTGAAAGGTTTTAAGCTGAAAAGTTCGTGAATTTGTCTGGTTAAGATTCCGGATAATATTCTTTAAACGTTCTATCCCCATAAAAAACAACAATCCGTTCGATGGATTTGTGGTGTTTTTTATGGGGATTTTCTTTTTCAATTTTTCTGCTCATTTCCCCAATCACTTCTTCATCTTCTTTAATAGCTTTTATTTCAGGCTTTTCAACGTCTTTTTCCCGTGTTTTAGCTTCAAAAGGAGGAGCTATTTTTCCAGCTACTGCCTTTGTTTCAGCTACAGGCCGGCTATTTTCCACTTCAGATATTTTCTCCTGTGGAATTTCTTCACCCTCCATTTCAAACAGGTTATAATCCTTAGTCATCGATCCGGAGCCATGCACCAACCACTCAGTCCTAACTTCCTTGAAACTAATAAGGATTTTGTGAACAAGGTCAAGACTGGGTTTATTCCTTCCCGAAAGCACATGTGAAATATTTGATGGTTGCACACCTATTTTTTCAGCAAAGGTTGCATTTGTCATCCCTTTTGTTGAAATTAACAATTGTATCCTGTCTTTTAAGTTTTCCATAATAATCTATATAATTTACAATTGTGTATCTATCATTACAAATGTGAACTTACTTTTTGTAAAGTTACAAAGATAAGCAGATTTACATTTATACACTACAATTATTTTTGTAAATACTGTTATTAATACTTAAGGTAATCGGTATAATCAACTATTTAATAAATACTTATCAAATACTATTTAAATTATTATTGAAGTTCATTATTTTAGAAGTATCTTCCAGTCCAAATTCAAATTATCTATACAAAATACTGGGGTTTAAATGATAATAAAATAATCAAAGCCCATCTCCACAAATTGCACACTATTTTACAAATCTATATGGTAACATCGCAATATACATACGTAACGTCCTTACAATTGTACCTGCATTTTACATTTGTATCTATAATTACAACATGTTACATTTGTAACTTTCATTTTTGGGTGATTTTTTATGGACTATGCTATCCTTCTGTTTTACTCTTTAATATTTATAGTTTTATAATTTCCTTCAACCCCTACCCTATCTGTATTATAGTAGTGATGCTACATTGATATCCTAAACTCAGCATTAACATTTATAAACTCTACAGTTAAGTTTGAAAACTTTTATGTTTAAGTGAAAATGCTTGTCATATTTATTGGTAACTATCCAACAATGATTGTTTACACGAATTGTAATCACTTTAAATGAAGCGGAATTGTCGAAAAATGTAGATTAAAGCACTGATAATATGTAGATTAAAGTTAGTGTTTTCACAGTATTACAGCGATCATTTTTTTTGTCAGATAATTTTACTTCGATGGTTTATTAGGTACTGCTGCGAAATTCGTGTATAGTAAAATATTTATGACATTAAATTTATTCACTACCTGCCCCATCCTTTCCAACCCAAACAGGTAAACCAGAATGATGAAAAATTGCTAATGGATTTCCCTCCCCAGTTGGCAGATAATAATGACAAGTATTTATAAGTTGCTGGACAGACCTCTCAGTCGCAAGCTCCTTCGAGGTGACCGGGCTCTGGTGGATTTGTGTTGGGGTGGATAAAAGTGGGCGCTTTGCGCCCACTTTTATCCACCCCATGTAAAGCCTTAGCCTTGTCTTTTCGACCAAAAAACGCAGCGAAGCAGCCTGCCCCGACCCTATGGGGAAGTTTAAATGGAGAAATCTATTATGCAGTGTCATTTTACTTTGAGGCCTCCGGAGGCTTGGAACTTAAAATGACAATGCTGTTGTTTTACGTATAGGGCTATGGATTGCGTTATGCTCCACAACCCTCCACCTAAAGATGTTTTTATTTGAAATCAATTCAAATTGCAAAAAAATATTTTGTATTCTAAAAATCCGTATTAATTTTGTCAGGTTAAAAATTTCAAAAATGGAATATCCAAATTTTCATCTTTCACTTTACCACGATTTTGGCAAAGGCCTCTACGAGTGCTGGATATTTTAGTTTCTTCCCTCTCTCCTATTTTCCCACTTCTTTTCAAACTTTTTTAAAACATAAATTGTTAGTGCTTGATTTTTAAGGTTTAATTTTATTGTAACAGAAGAAGTATTCATAATTAACACCAACACCTGCCCCGACCCATCGGGGGGCTTAATTGTCCGAAGGATGCATTGAGAAACACCATTCAATTATCATCCGTGCATTAGTGGCTATTTTATATTCAAATGAAAGGTATTGTTTTCGACATAAAACGTTTTGCCGTACATGATGGTCCGGGTATTAGGACTACGATTTTTTTTAAAGGCTGCCCGCTTAAATGCTGGTGGTGTCACAACCCGGAAAGTCAGGATATCAAGTCTGAAACAGAAATTAAGCGAGTTATGCTTGATGACATTCCGCACGAAAAGCGGGAAGAAATTGGAAAACTTATGACTGTGGATGAGGTGATGAAAACTATTGAAAAAGATGCAGTTTTTTACAACGAATCAGGAGGAGGCGTAACACTGAGCGGCGGAGAACCTCTGATGCAGAGCGATTTTGCTATCGGGATTCTGCGGGCTTGTAAGGAAAAGGGATATCATACTGCCGTTGATACTTGTGGTTATGTATCAGCGAAAGTCATCGAAAAGGTTGCTGAGTTCGTAGATCTTTTTCTTTACGATATAAAGCATCCTGACGAAAGCGAGCACCTTAACTATACCAACGCCGAATTAGCACCTATTTTAAAAAACCTAAAACTCATGGTTAATTTAAAAAAGCAGGTTATTATCAGGATTCCGGTAATTCCAGGAATCAACAACCAGGCGGAGAATCTTCAAAAGTTTATCGAAATTATTAAATCAAACGGAGGTGTTCGGGAAGTACACTTGTTGCCATACCATGCAATGGCAAGCAGCAAATACACGAGGCTAAAAAAAGAAAATAAGCTGAATGGTCTTAAAAATATGAGTAAAGAGGAAATACTGCCGGCACAACAACTATTTGAAAGCAATGGATTTAAAGTAAAAATTGGAGGGTAGGGACAGTGGGCAGTCCACAGTTAGCAGTGCCGAGCTTCGCTCGTGCATCCTCGAAAAATTACGAAAAATGTCCGAAGGAATTCTTTAAAAAAGATTTTCTATTTTTTGGATTTAGAATTATTTGGAATCAAGGTATTTAATTTTTTAACAGACAATGTATTTAATTTTGATGTACAGACAAGGCATGCCTTGTCTCAGTAGAAAAATTATTCCAACAACGATTAAACCAACACACACATGAACGAAAGAATTAAAAACCTTAGAAATAACAGCCTGAACGCGGTAAACAGAATTTCTGCCGAAAGGGCACTTTTAGTAACAGAATTTTACAAAAGCGATATTGCACAAAGTGTTTCGGTTCCTGTAAGACGGGCGCTGTCCTTTGAATACATCCTAAAAAATAAACACATCTGCATCAACGAGGGTGAGCTGATTGTTGGTGAACGGGGGCCTGCTCCGAAGGCCACTCCGACATATCCGGAGATTAGCCTCCATTCGTTGCAGGATTTGGAAATTCTTAGCTCGCGGCCAAAGGTTTCATTCAAATCTGATGAGGAAACCATTGTAGCCTACCGCGATGTGATAATTCCTTTCTGGACTGGCAAAAGCAATCGTGAGAAAATCATGTCCAACATGGACGAGTTCTGGCTGGATGCATACAGTGCCGGCATGTTCACCGAGTTTCAGGAGCAGCGTGCCCCCGGACACACGGTGGCTGGGAATAAAATCTACAAAAAAGGCATGCGTGATATTCAAGGGGATATTAAAGTGGCCATCGAAAAACTTGATTTTTACAATGATGCCGATGCCCTTGATAAACGTGAAGAACTAAAAGCCATGCACATTGTGGCCGAGGCAATTATAATGTATGCCAAGCGCCACGCCGAAAAACTTGAGGAGCTTTCAAAGTCGGAAACAGATGAAAGCAGAAAATCGGAACTGATTAAAATAGCAGAGATATGCCGAAAGGTGCCGGCCAACAAACCCGAAACTTTTCATGAAGCTTTGCAGTATTACTGGTTTGTGCATGTTGGGGTAATTACCGAACTCAATCCCTGGGATAGCTTTAATCCTGGCAGACTGGATCAGCACCTATTGCCATTTTACCAAAAAGAAATTGCAGCAGGTACGATAGACAAAGATTCAGCCGTAGAATTATTGCAGTCGTTCTGGGTAAAATTCAATAACCACCCTGCCCCGCCAAAAGTTGGGGTTACGGCGCTCGAAAGCAATACCTACACCGACTTTGCACTCATCAATGTTGGTGGTGTTAAAGCCGATGGCTCGGATGCGGTAAACGAATTAAGTTACATCATTCTGGATGTAATCGAAGAAATGCGGATTTTGCAACCCAGCTCCATGGTACAACTCAGCAAGCTTAATCCCGATAGCTTTATTCAGAGGGCTGTAAAAATTACGAAAACAGGTTTTGGGCAACCCTCCATTTTCAATACCGATGCGATAGTCCAGGAACTGGTGCGCCAGGGAAAAACCGTAGAAGATGCCCGAAACGGAGGCGCAAGCGGTTGTGTTGAATCAGGCGCTTTTGGAACCGAAGCCTACATCCTCACCGGATATTTTAATTTGGCGAAGATTCTGGAGATCACCCTCAACGATGGATTTGATGCTAAAACCGGGAAACAAATCGGACTGAAAACCGGCGATCCCAGCGATTTTAAGTCCTTCGATGAATTGATGGATGCCTATAAAAAACAGGAAAACTATTTTGCCGACATCAAAATTATGGGCAACAACATCATCGAGAAACTTTTTGCACAAAACCTGCCCGCACCCTTCCTCTCGCTTATCATCGATGATTGCGTGGCCAATGGCAAAGATTACAACGCCGGAGGTGCCCGCTACAATAGCAGTTACATCCAGGGCGTTGGGCTGGGCAGCCTCACCGACAGCCTCACAGCATTGAAATACCATGTTTTTGAGGAACAAACTATTTCGATGAAGGATTATCTTTTGGCATTAGAAAACAATTTTGAGGGCTATGAAGATTTGCGTTTCAAGCTGATTTATGAAACCCCCAAATATGGCAATGATGACGATTATGCTGATGATCAGGCAAAGCAGATTTTTGAGATTTTTTACGATTCGGTAAACGGAAGGCCGACCCCAAGAGGTGGCACTTTCAGGATAAACCTTTTGCCCACCACCTGCCATGTGTATTTTGGCAGCGTTATCAAAGCTTTGCCCGATGGCCGCAAAGCAGGCGAACCGCTTTCGGAAGGCATTTCTCCGGTGCAGGGTGCGGACAAAAATGGACCAACCGGCGTAATGAAATCTGCTTCAAAAATTGACCACATCCGAACAGGAGGAACTTTGTTAAACCAAAAATTCTCGCCCGACTTTTTTGAGGATGAAGACAGCATTATCAAAGTTTCGCAACTTGTTAGAAGCTATTTCCGCTTAGATGGCCACCATATCCAGTTTAATGTGGTTTCGGCTGATACCTTAAAAGAGGCCCAAAAGCATCCTGAAAAATACCGCGACCTTATTGTGCGGGTGGCCGGTTACAGCGACTATTTTAACGATTTGGGCGAAGATTTACAAAACGAAATCATCCGGCGTACGGCGCATGATGGAATGTAAACCTATCCATCTTTTCATTATTTTTGCATCTTAATAATTTACACACTATAAAACTTGAAATGAAACACCTCATCAATGCTTTACTAACACTCATGTTTGCAGCATTTAGCCTGCAACTTAGCGCGCAAAACTACCAATCCCTCACCGATGAAGATTTTGCAAAACATCCCTACTGGATCGAGATGATGCAGGATCAGGAAATAAACTTTTACGATGTGCAACATGCTTTTGAAGTTTATTGGCAGGATCGCGAAATTACCAAAGGCAGCGGCTGGAAACCTTTTAAACGCTGGGAATACATGATGGGTAGCCGCGTAAATCCCGATGGCAGCCGTCCGGCTCCCGACCGCGAATTAAAAGCTTACCAGGAATACATGGCCAAACATCCCGAACAAAAATCGGCCAACGGCAACTGGGAAAATCTGGGACCTTCCATTGTTCCGCCAAATAAAGGATACAGAGGCTTAGGCCGCATAAACGCCCTTGCCTTCCACCCCACCGATGCTCAAACAATTTATGTAGGCGCTCCAGCCGGAGGACTATGGATAAGCAACGACCAGGGCAATAGCTGGCGCACAACCACCGATGGACTGCCAACACTTGGGGTTTCGGCCATCGCCATCGACCATGCAGATCCAAACATTATTTACATAGGTACCGGCGACCGCGATGCAGGCGATGCCCCAGGACTTGGCGTTTTTAAATCGTTTGATGCAGGCGAAACATGGGATGTTTATAACTTTGGAATGGGCAACGCCACCGTAGCAAGGTTTATCATGCACCCCGACAACAGCGAAATGATTTATGCTGCTACAAGTTCTGGAATCTTCCTAACCAACAATGGCGGCGAACTGTGGGAAAACCTTAAATCAGGATATTTTAAGGATATAGTATTTAAGGTTGACGACCCGACCGTTATTTTTGCTACGGCAAACGGCGCATTTTTCCGCTCGGAAGATGCTGGCGAAACATGGACAGAAATCGAAAACGGGATTCCTTCGGGAAGCCGCGGTGTAATTGGCGTTAGTCCTGCCAACCCAAATGTGGTTTATTTCCTGTTGGCACAGGGTAGCGCTTATGGCGGAACTTATTATTCGACAGATGCAGGCCATTCATTTACTGAAATGTCAACCACCCCGAATATTATGAGTTGGGGCTGCGAAGGCGGTGATGGCGGACAAGCCTGGTACGACCTGGATATGGCGGTTGACCCAACCGATGCAAATATAATTTATGCCGGTGGTGTAAATTGTTTTAAATCGTCCGATGCCGGCGCTACCTGGGAAATTAGCTCGCATTGGTGGGGCGATTGTAGCGTTCCTGCCGTTCATGCCGACTTGCACGTGCTGGAATACAGTCCTATGGATGGCAGGCTTTATGCCGGAAACGATGGCGGCATTTACTGGACTGCAAATGGTGGAAACAACTGGACCTTAACAAGCAATGGGCTCGCCATTGGCCAGGTTTATAAAATGGGCCAAAGCGCTACCGTGAAAGATAAAGTGATTAACGGTTACCAGGATAACGGCACCTCAACATATATGGGCACTGAATATTGGTATAGCAACCTTGGCGGTGATGGTATGGAATGTGCCATCGATCACGAAGTGGCCAATTATAGTTACGGCACACTTTATTACGGTGATATTTTCAGGATTATCAATAATAACGAAGCAAATAAAATTGCAGGCATTGGCGTATTTGGAATTAATGAAGACGGCGCATGGGTTACCCCGTTTATCCTGCACGAGGAAGTTGCAACAACAATGTTTGCAGGCTACAAAAATATTTGGAGGGGGATCAATGTTCGTTCAGGAAATCCTACCTGGACAAAAATTTCGGATGCCCCCGGAGGAAATAACAGCACCAACTTCCGTGACCTGGATCAGTCGCCCGCTGATGTGAACATTCTTTATGCGGCCCGCGAAAACAAAACGCTTTTCCGCTGCGATAATGCAAACGATGCAAATCCGCAATGGACTAACTTATCCGCCACACTCCCAAGCAATGCTTCAATCAACGATTTGGAAGCCCATCCCTTCGATGCCGAAACTGTATATATGTGCCAGGGAACGGGGGTTTATAAATCGATCGATCGTGGCGTAACTTGGGAAGATATTACAGGCTCATTGCCGGGTGTTTCCATCAACGACATTGCATATTACGAAAACAGCCAGGAAGGGCTTTACGTGGGCACTGATATAGGCATTTTTTATAAGGATGCGTTTATGGATGACTGGATGCTCTTCGATAACGGATTCCCGGCAAGTGCCCGCGTTACCGAAGCGGAAATTTATTACGAGGCAGGCGATCCGGCGGGCGATGTAATACGTGCAGCAACCTATGGCCGCGGTTTGTGGAGCTCCGATATGTATCATTCTGAACCCACTGCTGAGTTTAGCGCAGATATGCAGACTATGCCTCCCGCCTGCCCCGTTACTTTTACCGATCTCTCCGAAGGCGTTCCTACTGCTTGGGAATGGACTTTTGAAGGTGGCAATCCGACTACTTCCAATGAACCCAGCCCGGCAAATATCGAATTTATTAGCCCCGGAAGCTATGACGTTTCCCTGACCATTACAAATGAGTTTGGTACTGATACAAAATTGATGGAAGATTATATTCTTGTTGATGAAACCTTGCTGCCCGAGGTTGAGTTCATGGCTTCGAACAATGCGATTTGTTCTGGCGAAATTGTTTATTTCACCGACCTCACCCAATATTGCCCTTATGGATGGGAATGGAGTTTTAATCCTACAGATGTCGAGTTCGTAGAAAATACTACTGAAAATAGCGAAAACCCGGCCGTGGTTTTTCTTTCAAATGCTAATTATTCAGTAACACTTACTGCAACTTCGGGCAACGGTTCGTCAAGCCTCGAAAAAGAAGCCTTTATTCTATCCGGAGGTTATACACTTCCATTTGCGGCAGATTTCAGCAATGGATTTAGTGCTCAAAACTGGACAAGAGAAAATGATGATAGTAACATTACCTGGGAAATTATTGAACCTGATTGGTCACCAAATAGTAGCAAGGCTGTTTATATGAACTTTTTCGGATACACCGCCATGAACCAGCGCGACAACCTTATTTCACCAGCTCTCAGCCTCGATGGAATTGACAACCCGCATCTGATGTTTAATCATGCCTATACAAACCGTTTCGCATTTCGCGACTCACTGATTATTAAAATATCAGAAGATTGTGGCACTACATGGCAAAGAATTTATGCTAACGGCCCGGATGGTAATGGCATTTTTGAAACAACCCAGCAAATGACTGTTCCTTTTATGCCATCGTTGGATGAACATTGGTGTGGCGTGGATATGGTGCCGAATGTATTTCGATTGACCTTGCTGATTATGCCGGTGCCCAAAATGTGAAATTTATGTTCCAGGCGATGAACAAATACGGGAATAACCTCTACATTGCCGATATCGAAATTACTTCGCCAACTGGCGTTAATGATGGATTTGTAAGTAAAGATGGTTTTTCAATTCATCCAAATCCAAACAATGGTTATTTTACTGTAAGCACTTTGCAGGATGAAGTTTATGATATTGAAATTTATAATGCCCAAGGTCAACTAATAAAATCTGAAAAATCAAAGGGTACTACAATAATTCAACTCGACCGTAACAAGCCGGGAATTTATTTTGTTAGAATTAAGACTTCAGAATTCAATAAAATTGAAAAGGTGATTGTTAGATAACTTTTAATAACAATTTACCACTAAGACACTCAGGACACGCAGACACACTAAGAAAGACTAAGTGGTTAAAAAAAGGAAAAACACTAAGACACGAAGGACACAAGAAACACTTAGTGAAACTTTGTGCTCTTAGTGCCTGAGTAGTAAAAAAGAAAAACTTTGTGTGGCTTGATGTTCTAAGTGCTATAGATGTTTGTGTATTTTTATGATTTGTAAAATTAAAGATGCTTGTTGAGCTTATTCTCACAGGCTGAAAGCCTGAAACATCAAAGCATAATTCGTCATCAAAATTCATTGGCAGACCGAAGGTCTGCGACAGTTTAGTTGACAAAAACTCATCAGTGGTTGCATGTTTTTTTGGTGATGAGTTTCAGCCTTGCAGGCTGAGATTCTGCTTACATGTTTTGTAGTCAGGCTTTGCCTGACCTTGGTGTACCAGCCTTTCAGGCTGAGACGAAAGCTTTGTTCAAGCATAAAAAAATAATTTCATTTTATTTGGAAATTAACGGTATATCTCAGTGGTAAAAATCCCGGTATTCATTTAATCAAAAACTATAAATTATGTTCAGTAAACAAACCTACATCACTCGCCGCAATAAACTAAAAAACGAAATAGGAAAAGGTGTTTTGCTTTTTTTGGGTAACAACGAAAGCCCGATGAACTATGCCGATAACACTTTTCATTTTAGGCAGGACAGCACCTTTTTATATTTTTTCGGGGTGAGCCACCCAAACCTCGCCGCTATTATCGACTGTGATTCGGGCGAAGAAATTGTTTATGGTGATGATTACACCATAGATGACGTAGTTTGGATGGGCAAACAACCTTCGATTGCAGATCGATTTATTGCTTCAGGAATTCAAAAATCAAAAGCTATTTCTAAATTGGAAAGTGATTTGCAAAAGGCTACATCTCAGAATCGGACTATTCATTTCCTGCCACCCTACCGCCCGGAGAATAAAATTAAAATATTCGAGCTTCTCGACATTAAACCCTCCCAGCAAAAGGAATATTCATCATTGGAATTTGTGAAAGCTGTGATTTCACAGAGAAATTACAAGACTGATGAAGAAATTGTTGAAATAGAAAAAGCCGTGAATGTTACGGCTGATATGCACATCGAGTGTATGAAAATGCTAAGGCCGGGCATGAGAGAATCGGAAATTGCAGCCGAAGCGCAACGCATTGCCGAAGCAGCAGGCGGGCATATTTCGTTTCCGGTTATTGCCACCATC